>Ga0187894_10001199_pt1 | contig 33889 bp, 33 predicted proteins | sample GBC1701081metaG_FD_136650 | JGI IMG/M metagenome (GOLD analysis project Ga0187894, IMG submission 136650) | White microbial mat communities from a lava cave in the Kipuka Kanohina Cave System on the Island of Hawaii, USA - GBC170108-1 metaG ...
GCGGAGCGAAGCCATCTTTGCCTGAAAACAGAGATTGTTTCGTCGCTTATCGCTCCTCGCAATGACAGCTTCGGCTCCTCTGCTCCTTATCTTCGTCCAGAGTTTTGTCTCACGGTCTTTAGTGCATCCTGGCGCAACTGGGGGGCAACTTTCACAGGCAGTCAACTTGCTTGAGACGCTATGGCGGGAGGTTGTCAGTTTGACTGGAAACTTTTATAAACCTAAGTATTCTCTGCGCGGAGACGTTAAGTCTGAGTTTCGCTAGAACGGAAAGGAAGGATGCTCGCAACCATGCTCATTGGCAAAATCGCGTGAATTTCCTACACTCCTGACACTCCAGTGAGAAAGGATTGAGGACAACGCCTATGGCAACTTCCGTCGCCGCTGAAACAAGGTCGTACGCCTTCGATGACCGCCATATGCGCTGGTACAACTTTGGCGAGTTCGAGCATTTCGTCTTTGCCATGCTCGACGTCGATGAGAAAAAAAAGCTCGTCGATCTGATTCTCAAATTTGCGCCCAATCAGCAGATCTTTCTGCATCGTCATCTGGCACTCACCAACACGCTGGTCGTCCAGGGCGAGCATCGACTCTATGAGCCCACTGGGGCCCTCAAAGAGATACGCCCCGTTGGCAGTTATACTTCCAGCCCTCCGGGTGAGCCACATCGTGAAGGTGGGGGAGCAGAAGGAGCGGTTGTCTTTTACAGCATTCGCGCAGAGGGAGACACGTTATTCGAAGTGCTGGACGATGACCTAAACGTCATCGCTACGCTTGGTATGCAGGATTTCATTGGCGCGTTCGAAGAACAGAAGAGCGTCTGAGCTTGCCTTTCTTTCAATGATGACTCAGACCTGTGGGTAATCGCCGCTCTGATGCGAGTCTGTCAAATTGAGTTCGGAGAGAGAAAGAAAAAGGAGGAAAATTATGACAGGATTCATGCGGCGATTTAGTGATGAGACCTACGCGTTGCTGCGAATTGTGACCGGTTTACTGTTTCTCTGGCACGGCTCGCAAAAGTTGTTTAGCTTTCCCCAAGCCGCCCCCGCTGACGCGCCCGCCTTCGTTCTCTATGTCGCCGGCCCTATCGAATTCATAGGCGGGACGTTGGTAGCAATAGGCTTGTTCACCCGGTGGGCCGCCTTCCTCTGCTCAGGGTTGATGGCCTTCGCTTATTGGATGGCCCACGGCCCCAGGCATCTCCTGCCTCTGCTTAATGGCGGAGAACTCGCGGCCTTGTATTGCTTCGTCTTCTTGTTTATCGCCGCCAACGGTGCGGGTATGTGGAGCGTAGATGGCGAGCGCCGTGCGGTAACCGCCTAACTTCGTGTTCGAGCCCGACGTTCCTTACGTTCACGCACCCGAGCTGCGGAAAAGGACGGCAGTATGAGCCAGGACAAACCAGCAGCTAAGAATGCGGCCACCAAGTCTTCGCGGATTTGGTATCAGAGTTTTGTCGATCCGCAGGAGCAACATCCGTACATCGAGCGTCTGCAAGCCCATCTGACTGCGTATGCCGAGCCACACGTCAGCTTTGAAGTGTATGGAATCTCACCGCCAGACCGCTATCTGAGCCCGCTGACCGAGTTCCGCTGTGCGGCGCAGACGATTCGCAACGCCATTGAAGCCCAGCGGCAAGGCTACCATGCCTTTGTCATCGGACACTTCCAAGAGCCAGGATTGATTGAGAGCCGGGCTGCCGTTGACATTCCGGTTATCGGGCTGGGTGAGGCAACCATGCTTTATGCGTGCACCTTAGGCCGGACGTTTGGCTTGGTGACCATCAACCCTGTCTTTATTCCTTGGCATCGTGACCAGATCACCCGCCTTGGCTTGGGGCAACGTGCAGTCGGGGTGCGAGCGCTCAGCACGCAGGTTGCCACCTATATGCAAGCCTTCCAAGACGAGAAGGTCTACCAGCAGGTCAAGGAGGAATTCCGTCAGCAAGTGCTGCCCCTGGTAGAGGGAGGAGCTGAGATCATCATTCCCGCTGGCGGTTTACCGATGCTGTTGCTGGCTCGCGAAAACAACTTCGCCATTGAAGGGGCGGTAGTGCTCAACGGCATTGCCGTCATCGCGGCCATGGCCGAATTGGCCCTCAAGTTATATCGACTGACCGGGATTGCGGTCAGTCGCCAGGGAACCTTCGCCAAGGCTTCTCCCGAAGCGATCCAAGAGTTTCTTGCGAGCCGATAAACACGCGAGGCTTCCGCCTAGACCTCTTGCTGCCAGGCTATGGAGACGAACGGAGATGCGCGATGAACCTCTCAGTGACAAGCGAAACGTATGATCGGTATCTCAAGGTCACAGTCACGGGGCAATGGCAACTCGATGACGTATTGGAACTGATACAAGTCATAAAGGCCGAAGCCGAACGAGCCGGGCGCGAGCGAGTGCTCGTCGACCTGCGCGGCGTTGACGGCCGGCCGTCACAGATGGATAGGTTCTTCGCGGGCAAGCAGGTTGCTGAGGATCTCGGAAAATTCAGAATAGCGGTCGTGTCCCGCCCAGAGTACATTAACAAGTTCGCCGAGAACACCGCGGTCAACCGGGGAGCTAGATTCGCGGTCATGCCATCCGAAGAGGAGGCGATCAACTGGTTAGGGCAACGGTAGTTGCGTCTGAAGACAACGATAAGGCCTTCGCGACGGCGGGCGTGAGATTTCTACGGCACGACTATGAACGATCTCACCTATCGATCTGCCAAGACAGAAGTGCGAGAGAGTCGCATCCATGGCTGGGGTCTCTTCGCTAAAGCGGCGATTGCACGAGGCGAGATCGTCGCCGTCAAAGGCGGCTACATCGTCACCCGACAGCAATGGGCGGAGCTAGAACCGGAACTGGGAGCGGCTGAGATCCAGATCGCGGAAGATTTGTTTATCGCGCCAGTGCAGAAAGAGCACAGAGAAGGATGCATGCTCTACACAAACCATTCCTGCGAGCCGAATATCGGCATTCAAGGTCAAATCGTCTTCGTCGCCATGCGCGAGATTCGTGCGAATGAGGAACTGGTGCACGACTGGGCCACGACCGATGACCTGGACTATGAAATAGCATGCACCTGCGGGACAGTGAACTGTCGCGGCGTCATTACGGGTAAAGATTGGATGAAAAAGGAGCTACAGGAGAAGTATAAGGGTTGGTTTTGTTGGTTTCTCCAGCGGAAGATTGACGCCTTATCGTCCAATATCTAGCCAGTCCGTTAGAACCCAACCGAGGAGGACTATATGGGAACCAAGCAGATTCGCGTCGGTGAGCTGAATTTTCACGTCGTGGACGAAGGCAAAGGGCCGGCTACTCTCCTGCTCCACGGTTTTCCGGATTCGTCGGCCCTCTGGCGCAATCAAATTCCTGCGCTGGTGAATGCTGGACTGCGAGTTGTCGCTCCCGACCTGCGAGGCTTCGGCGCATCCGATAAACCCACGGAAGTAGAGGCTTATGCATTGCCGGCCATTCTTCAGGACGCTGTTGGTCTCTTGGACAAGCTCGGTATTGAACGTGCCCATGTCGTCTCCCACGATTGGGGAGCCGCCGTCGGCTGGATGCTCGCCTCACTGTGCCCTGAGCGTGTTGACCGCTTTGTCGCTCTGTCGGTGGGGAATCTCAACGGTTTCTGGCAGGCGGGCCTCGATCAACGTGAGAAGTCTTGGTACATGCTACTCTTTCAGTTCCGGGGGCTCGCCGAACAGATCCTGACTCGTGACGATTGGAAGCTCTTTCGGAACTTTGTCCGTCATCATTCCGAAACAGAAAAATGGATCGAAGACCTGGCGCGACCGGGTGCGCTCACGGCGGCCCTCAACTGGTACCGCGCCAACGCCGGGCCGGAGGTGTTTCTCGCCGAGCCGCAGTTGCTCCCCAACGTGCAGGCGCCAACGCTGGCAGTGTGGAGCGGTTGGGATGCCTACCTGACCGAAGCGCCAGTTGTGCGCTCGGCGGAATGGGTGTCCGGGCCGTGGCGGTACGAGCGGCTGGAAGGAGCCAGCCATTGGATGCAACTCGACCAGCCCGCTCGCCTCAATGCGTTGTTAGTAGAGTTCCTTACTGGCGACCTTACATAAAACGGGCACTGATTGTTATCTAAGGTTGCCCTTCACCGCATTGCAGAGCAATGCTGTTCACTTTGACCTTGTTGTCTAACCTCGTGCTTTATGAACCCACATCAGCAGATCACCATCGACCAATTCACCCGTCAGGCTGTGCCTTTTTCCCAGTCGCCGGGTCACACCAATGAAGAAGCGTTGCGTCTTTTGCTAGAACTGGCGGAATTGGCAGGTACGGATACGGCTCTGGATGTGGCTTGCGGCACAGGGACGGTGGCGTGTGCCCTTGCGACGATTGCCAGCCACGTTGTCGGCATCGACATTACCCCGGCAATGCTCACACAAGCCCAATTGCTCGCACGGCAACGTGGCTTGACGAATCTCTCCTGGTCTCAAGGCGACATTGAAACGCTCCCGTTTCCTGACGGCGAATTCTCTGTGGTTCTGAGCCGTTACGCATTTCATCATTTCCTGAATCCTGATGCCGTTTTGTCTGAAATGGTACGAGTGTGCCGTTCTAGAGGTCGGATTGTGATTGCCGATGCAGTTCTCCCGCTCGAGAAAATTGCCGCGTATAATCATTTCGAAAAACTCTTCGATCCGTCGCATCATCGTGCTTTGACCTTGGAAGAATTTTTACGCCTGGTGAAGGATGCCGGGCTGCAAGAGGTGCGTCTGGCACATTACAAGATGGAAATGGAATTGGAGCGGCAGCTCGCGGCCTCGTTCCCCAATCCGGGTGACGACGAGAAACTACGACAACTACTGAGAGCAGACATTGGCGTTGATCGTCTCGGTATCGGAGCGCATCTGCGCGGTGACGAGATTCACTACGCGTATCCCGTGACGGTGATTGTCGCGGAGAAAGCGGGTTAGTACAAGCTGCGCCAATAAGGTGTTCACAGTCCTGTTGGTCGTTTATGAGAGCGTGAGCACGAGTACGATCGACAGGTCGTCTCCTGTAACAGCATTCATCTTTATTAAGAGGTGCACTGCCCCCCAGGCTGCATAACACACCGCTGTGGGCTGTTAAACTTCTCGGGTACCGAGTGTAGGGACTTTCACTATATCGCTCAGCGATATACGATATAGTTGTGATCCAATCCTTCAAATGCTCCGACACGCAAGCCCTGTTTAACCGTAAACGGGTGAAGCGATTCGTGAACATTGAAGCCGTAGCGCGGCGCAAGCTGGTTCAGTTGAATGCCGCCGCTACACTAGACTTCCTTCGTGCGCCTCCGGGCAACCGATTGGAAGCTTTGAGTGGTGACCGTGCCGGGCAACACAGTATACGCGTCAACGATCAGTTTCGTGTGTGCTTTGTGTGGACGGCGCAAGGTCCGAAAGACGTGGAGATTGTGGATTATCACTGATGGAGAATGGCTATGAGCAAAAAGTTACCCCCCATCCACCCTGGTGAGATCTTACGCGAGGAATTCATGAAGCCACGGGGCCTGTCTAGCAACGCGCTTGCGCGTGCGCTGGACGTGACGCCGGCACGTATCAACGAGATTGTGCGGGAGCGGCGTGGTATCAGCGCCGACACAGCACTACGGCTAGCACGGTTTTTTAAGACCGACGTGCAGAGTTGGCTGAATCTGCAAATGCACTACGACATCCAGTGCGCCGAAGACGCTGCGGGTCGCACGATCAGCCGTATTCAGCCATGGCAGGGAGACGAATCGACAGCAGTCTAATGTCATAGCGCACAGGTCTTACTCTGCCGCGCACGGGGCCGCCTGCTAGGAGCGCGCTCCCTTTTCGCTGAAGAGCCAGGCTTCGGCTTACGACTTTTTTCCACTGTTGGTTGGCGCGATCTTCGCACATCGTATACAGTGGCAGCCTGGAGGTACGCTCGCAAATGGAAACGCCAGGTAAGACTCTTTTCGTGAACGCGAATCTTGTGCTCGACGGATTCGCGGAATTGCAGAAGTCTTTCGAGGTACTGGTTCAAGGTAGTCGCATTGTCTCGGTGTCTCAAACGCGCCTGAACCGCGATGAGGCCCAGGTAATTGATGTCCGAGGCCACACGCTGATGCCGGGACTCATCGATGCTCATGCGCACATAACCGGGTTGTCGCTGAGCCCAAGGAACAGCGCTTATCCGGTCTCCGAAATCGATGCCGCCGCTGCCGACTATCTGCGCTGCAGCTTGATGGACGGCTTCACCTCGATCAGAGAAGCAGGTGGCGCCGACCGTAGCATCGCCCGCCTTCTGGCCGAAGGGAAGCTCATTGGTCCACGACTGTTCTACTCAGGACGTGCTCTGACCCAGACCGGTGGGGGCGCAGACTTCCGCTCCCCCGACGAGGTCACCGATACCTGCGGCCACCCAAGCCCGTTTTCGGTGATGTCGGTGATCGCCGACGGCATCGACGAGGCGCGTAAGGCCGCACGCGAAGAACTGCGCAAGGGAGCCTCTCAGCTCAAGGTATTCGTGTCCGGCGGCGTAGTATTTCCCTCCGCAGCTCATCCCACCATCTACGAATACTCCTTGGACGAGCTGCGAGCGATCGTGGAAGAGGCGCGGGGCCGTGGTACCTACGTCATGGCGCACGTTTACACCGACGAAGGAGTGCGACGCTGCTTACTCGCCGGCGTCCGTTCCATAGAACACGCCAATTTCGTCAGCGAGGAGACGGTCGTGGAGATGGCCCGGCACGGAGCTTACCTCGACCCTACGTTTATCTCTTTAGTGCAACGCATCGAATCGGCAGCGGAAACGGGACTGGCGAGCGCGATTGTTGACAACCTCAAAGCGACGGTTGCCAAGGGGCGACAAGTCTATCTATGGGCCCGGCGCTACCAGGTGCCTATTGCTTTTGGGACCGACCTCTGGGGTCCTGAAGCACAAAAGTCACAGTTACGCGAATTTGAGATGCGAGTCGATTTGGATGATCCGCCCAATATCATTGCCTCAGCCACGCGCATCAACGCCGAACTCCTCCTGCAGGGCGGTAATCTCGGAGTCATTGCTCCGGGCGCCTATGCCGACCTTCTGGTCGTCGAAGGAGATCCTCTGCGCGATGTAAGAGTCCTGACTGATCCGCAAAAGAACTTGAAGCTGATCATGAAAGACGGAGTGATCTACAAGAACGAACTCTGATTTGCGGTGTAACGCCTGCGGCACGCCAGCATCTCGCTCTTAACTCTCGCTCTAATATGGCGAACAGCGATCGCGGCCTGCACGGGAATTGCACAATTGATTTACGACAATTGCCCATGGACGATCTGACCGTCGATGATCGTCGCCACGACCGCAATACCGCGGATCTCATCCTCCGCGCACGTCAGTGGGTTCTGCGCCAGCACGACTAGATCGGCCAGTTTACCCACCTCGATAGAGCCGAGTGTATCTTCCATCCACAACGCATAGGCGCCATTGTATGTGTAAATACGCAGCGCCTCTTCGCGGGTAATCCGCTGCTCAGGGCCAATTACCTCGCCCGTAAGTCCGGCTTTGCGCGCGAGCGACTGCCATACCGTGAACAATGCCTCACGCGGTCCCCAATCGGTACTCTGGCAGACCGGCACGCCCACATCTAACCACGCACGCAGTGGGATCGCCTGCCGCGCATACGCCGGCCCGAGTCGTTGCTGGTAGACCTCAGCTCCCTTGCCCCAAATGAAATTGGTCGCGGTAGTCGGGATCAGCCCCAAGCGTCGGCATTCGACGATTTGCGCGGTGGTAGGAAACTCGACGTGTTCAATCACAAAGCGTTGGTCATGGATCGGCATCTTCTCATGAATAGCGTTCATCGCCTTGAGCACGAGAGCAATTGCCCCACGCCCCGCTGCCTCGGCATGGATGCGCAACCCTAAACCTGCCGCCATTTCGAGAATGCGGATATAGGTTTCCCACGGCACCAAGGGTTCTGGATTGACCATGGTCCCAGTCGGCCCCATGTACGGTTCTCCGGCCACCGCCGCACCATGCCAGTGCGGACCATCAAGGCCGATACTCACACCGACGACCTTCAAATGGGCCGAGCCAAAACCACGACCAGCGGCAAAACTGATGGTTCGCAGATATTCGGCAATCTCGTCCAACGGTTTGCGCGGGTCGATTTCAAACGTATAAAAGATCCGCAATGGCAGCTCGCCTTTGGCCTGCAATTCGGCGTAAGCGCGAAACTCTTCCGGAGAGTTGAGATGCGCCTCTAACAGTGAGGTGGTTCCGCCGGCCAGAAAGTTCGGAGCCAGGCGGCGAATACCGTCGCGCACGTCTTCGTAGGTCGGTTGCGGAATGAGTTTGGCCAGTTGCCTGAAGAAAGGATTGCGGTTGTAGATTGGCTGCATGGCCCCACGCAGCTCTCCAGTCGGTTCTCCGGTGGCCGGGTCTTTGACGATCTCGATGCCATCTGGTTGTGGCGTATTCTTGGTGATTCCGGCAAGTTGCAACGCGACACTGTTCAGTACTGCCGCATTCGGTACGCGGTTAGTCGGGGCGGTAATATAGACAGGATGAGCGGGCGACACCGGATCGAGATCCCACCGTGTGGGAAATCGCTTTTCCTGCAGAACGCCAGGAACATTGAAAAAGTACGGTGGATCGCCAACCGGCAAGGTGATAATCCACTGGCCAGGAGGTGTTTCTTTGACACGAGCGGCAATCCGTTGTTGGATCGCGGCGAGGGAATACGCTCCGGCTAGCGACACGCAGCGTGTTTCTAAACCGAAGAGCCCAATGTGGCCGTGGGTATCAATAAAACCTGGGAGCACCGTTTTCCCGCGCAGGTCGATCACCGTGGTCTGAGACCCGATGAGGGCTTTCATTTCCCCATCGGTTCCCACCGCGACAATCCGCTCTCCACCTAGAGCCACGGCCTGCGCAATCCGAAACGAACGATCGACGGTGATGACGGTGCCATTGATCAACACCGTGTCAGCAGTAGGAACCTGAGAGCGAGTGGTCTGACGTTCGGCCATAGGAATGCCTCCTGTCTTCGCCGTTCATTTCATGTCGCGTTTTTCTTGGTCATGGCTAAGAGTGTTGTTATTGGAGAGGTGCCCTCTTTCCTCTGTTTTCTTCTCCAAAACGCGACAGAATGCAAGAGAAGCCTGAGACGCTCAACGCCAGATTGACGCTTGTCGTGAAACTTATACATACGGTAAAGTGCAGCCACGGACAGGAGGTTTCGGCATGGAACATACGCAACCCATTACTGCCCAGCAAAACCAAAGACGCTACCCTTGTGTTGGCACGCGCGAGGAGCTGGTACTACGCGCCAAAGCTTTCATCCCGACGCTGCGCAACCGCGCACAGCAGACCGATGAGTTGCGGCAGCTTCCTCCGGAAACGAAGCACGATCTTGCCACCTCCGGAATCGCGCGGATTCTGCAACCCGCACGGTATGGCGGCTGTCAGGCTTTATTTGCCGGTATGGTCGATATTCTTAGAACCATCGGGTTCGGCTGCGGCTCAACCGCCTGGTGCTTGGCGCAGTATATCGGTCACAACTTTATGGTGGCGCAGTGGCCGCCGCAGGCCCAAGACACGGTCTGGGGAGAGAGGCCAGAAAACTTGGTCAGCGGGATTCTCATTCCGCTTCTCGGAAAAGCGCGAAAAGTTGAAGGTGGATACAGACTGTCCGGACAATGGCCCTTTGTCAGCGGCGTGAATACCAGCGACTGGTGTATTCTCTCCGGTATGGTTGAGAATCCCTCCGGTGGAGAATCGGAGGAGCGATACTTCCTGGTCCCCCAAGGACAGGTGACCATCCTCGATACGTGGGACGCCATCGGGCTCCAAGGTTCAAGTAGTAACGACATAAAAAGCGAAGACCTGTTCATTCCTGAGCACATGAGCTTACCGCTTCAGCACCTCAAGGGGGGCGAGACGCCGGGTAACGTACTGCATTCCGCCCCGCTGTATCGCTCGCCCAGTTATATGTGGTTCGGGATCTTGTTATCGAGTGCCTCGATAGGCATGGCCGAAGGAATGCTGGCAGATTATGTGGAAGGGCTGCAGAAGCAAAAACGACCCACCCTCATGACCGGACAGGAAACGCGCGAGCTCGTGCCCCAACACCTCAAGGTAGCCGAAGCAGATGCCGCGCTTGAGGCAGCCAAAGCAACCTTATACACCATCTGTGATGAGATCATGGCAACTCTTGAGATGGGGAGGCTGCCAGTCGATGAGCAACGAACCAAGTATCGTTGCCTCGGTGCCTTCGCCGGGAAGCTGGCGTTCCAGGCAGCGAATGCTATCTGGGATGCGAGCGGCGCGCGTGGGGTCTATATGAAAAGTCATCTGGCTCGAGCCTATCGTGACCTGTGCACCGCCACGCGTCATTTTACTCATAACTGGGACACCAACGCCGCTATTCACGGGCGGGTGAAACTCGGCTTGCCGCTGGGGAATCCGGCGCTGTAAGCCACCGCTTCAGAGGGTGTGTGAGAAGTCAGGGAAGCGAGCCATTGCGAGTCGCCCATAACGTAGGATGCTGAGCGTAGAGGGAAAAACGGGAAATCCTGGATTCCGGGTCTCGCCCTGCTCGCCCGGAATGACGGACATGTTGTTTTCGTCATTCCAGCGAAAGCTGGAATCCAGGGAGTGTGGTATGGGGTGGGCATTTTGTTTCTGAGCAGCGGAGCGAAGCAACCACCCACCAATGTCTTCTTCAATCGTGATAATAGCCGTCGCCACCGTATCTGCAGGAGACAAGGCATATAGGTGTCGAAGGACGGCTGGATGTGCCTGCTGCACAAACCCAACAATGTCGGTATCAAGAATGTAAGAGCTCATGCGGCAGCGGGGCGCTGCTGTTGCCGCTTGGCGGCGAGGTCGGCGAAGTGTTGGCTCTGTTTTTGATCCCCTTCGAAGGTTCCCGCCGCGTCGAGCCACGTCTGCGCACTGCTGAGGTGGGGCGCTGGCAGATCAACCTCGATAGTAGCCACTGCGCCCGCGATAAATAAGACGTTGCCTCTTGTTGTGCTTCCTTGAGCGCTTCCTCCAGGGTTGTCCCTTCAGCCGAGAGCCCTGGTAGACTGGGGATCCGTGCTCGATAGAGCCCATTTTCACATTCCACGATGACAATATATTTCATAGCCTTGGTCGTCCTTTTGCCTCAGAGTATAGCCTTTACGGTCTTTGTCGTTAATCCTACTCTATTAGGATAGTTCGTCGACTAATGCTTTCGCCTCTTGCAAGTCTTTCGTGTCAAAGCCCTCGGTGAACCAACCGTAGATCTCGGCCAACATGCTGTGAGCTTCTTTTTTCTTGTCTTGATTTTGCCACAGCCGACTCAAACTCATCACCGCTCGCAGCTCCAGCGATTTCGCCTGCTGCTTCCGCGCAATTTCAATGGCCCTCAGAAAACACGCTTCGGCTTCCGCCTCCACTTGGGTGCTGGGTGTTAGGTGTTGGGTGCTGGGGATTTTTGATTTTTGCCCTTTGCCTTTTGACTTTTGATTTTCCTTGTCTGACTCCGAACCCCGAACTCCGAACTTTTGCAGCGTCAGCTGCCCTTTGAGCCGATACCGCTCGGCCTCCCACCGCCGGTCCCCAGTTTTCTCGACCAGTGCGGAAGCGTTGGCCAGCGCGGCGAGCCCCTTGTCAGCCTGTCCGGCTTTTCCATAGGCCTCGGCTAATAGGTTAAGAAAATACGTCCGTTCTACCTCTGCCCCGGTATTCTGCCACGCAGCCATACCCCAACCCACCTGCGCTATCCCCTCTTCTTCCTGTCCCTGCTCGGTCAGCGCCCAGCCTCGCAGGAAAGTCCCATACGCCACCCAGAGCGGAAACCCCTGCTCAGTAGCGAGCCCAATCATTGCCTCTGCCAGCTCTTGGGTCACTTGTCTCTCCCGGCGGTACTGATGGACCATGGCAGCAAAGCAGAGGGTAATAGCCAAACTATGGGGGTGAGACAGTTCCCGAGCCAGCGTGAGCGTTTCCTGGATTCTCCCCAGGGCCTGATCGGGGTAGCCGAGAAACCACAGGGTCCGGGCGACATGGATTAAGCACATTACCCTAGGGTCCTGCCCTCCATATACAAAGGCAAGGGCGTGGTGCTGCCGGGGATCATAGAGGGCAATGCTCTGCTCTAGGTGAGTACGGGCTAGGGCAAACTCTCCTAGGCAGAAGAAAGTCTGGCCTAGCGCATCGTGGGCCTCCAGGAGCAGGACGGGGTCTTGGACACGCTGAGCCAAACTAAGGAGCTGCTCTCCCAACTCGCGCGCCGCCTGTAACTCCCCCCGTACAAGATAAGAAGTCCACAGCCCCCACAGCATGGGGAAGATCTGGGGCGTCTCCCCCAGTTGCTGGCACAGGGCCCGGGCCCGGGTGTAGGCTTGCTCGACTTCCGGGGTGGCATAGCCCCTGGTGACTACCAAAGCCGAGCCGAGAGCGATGTGGAACGAGAGTTCTTGCTGGGCACGCTCCAGAGTGTTTGGCAAGGCTTTCAGCACTTCGAGTCCCCTGGTGAGATGAGCAACCGCATCCACATAGGCTGAGCGCTGGTTGGCTCGCTCACCTGCTCGCTGCCAGTAGGGAATGGCTTGCTCTCTCAGGACCGCCTCGGTGTAGTGATGCGCCAGCAGCTCGGGCTGCGTCTCGACGGTCTCGGGGAAGCGTTCCGCTAACACCTGTGCAATCTGGCAGTGATACTGCTGTCGGATGCTCTTCAGTAACGATTGATAAGCTGTGTCCTGAATCAGCGCATGCTTGAAGAGATAAGTGGTTTGTGGCAGGAGTCCACGCTGATACATCAGCTCTGCCGCGACCAGTTGCTTTAGCCCGCGCTGCAACATGTCTTCGTCTACTGACGAAACAGCGTGAAGCAGTTCATAGCTAAACTCTCTCCCGATGGTGGCACCCAGTTGGGCAATCTCTCTGGCTGTTCCAAGTCGATCCAATCGAGCCATCAAGGAATCGTGCAGTGTAGCGGGAATCTCCAATTGTAGGGGCGATCCGCCGGTCGCCCCTGCGGCCTCAACGACCGTCTTGGTCAACTCTTCGACAAACAATGGTACGCCATCGGTCTTGGCCACGATTTGCTGCACGACTTCAGATGGCAGCGCCTTCCCACGCGTCACTTGCTCGACCATAGTCTCGACGTGTGGTCGGCCTAAGCGGCTCAGCGTCAGCTGGCTGAGGTGGGAGCGATTGCCCCAAGGTGGCATGAACTCGGGGCGAAAGGTTAGCAGCGCCAATAGCCGTGTCGTGGGTACTTGGTCGAGGACGAGCGTAAGCACCTCTAACGTCGAGGGGTCGGCCCAGTGCAGATCTTCCCACGTATTGTAGACTGGCTGTCGCTCGGCCTCCTCCACCAGCCACGCCACTAAGGCTGCATGTGTCTTCTCTTTCTGCTTCTGTGGACTGACCGTAATGGGTGGGTAGCTCTCAGGATGCGGGAGCGACAATAGAGCAGCCAACAGTGGTATGGTGTCCGGTGGTAGGGGCGGTTCGCGAACCGCCCCTACGCGTGCATCCTCTAGCTTCTTCAGTTTGGTTTCGGGCGGATCATCTCGCGTAAATTGCAACCGGCGTTGCAGGTAATCAATGATCGGATACAGGGCACTATTCTGGTGATAGGACGAGCAACGAAACTCGATGTGTGTCGCCCCCTCAGGTGCGAGTCGCTCTTTGAGTTCTTGCACCAAGCGCGATTTGCCAATCCCCGGTTCACCACTCAGCAGCACCACCTGACCTTCCCCGGCTTTGGCCTGCTCCCAGCGCTGCCCCAGCAGGGCGAGTTCTTCGGCTCGGCCTACTAGCGGCGTCAAGCCCTTGTGTACCGCCGCCTCAAAGCGACTCTGGGCTGCCCCTTCCCCTCTGACTTGGTACACCGACACGGGAGCGGAGATGCCCTTGAGGGTCTGTGGCCCCAGATCCTGGCACTCAAACAAGCCTGCTACTAATCGCTGCGTCGCAGCACTGACCACTACACTATCGGGTGCTGCCAGCCCCTGCACGCGTGCGGCAATGTTGGGGGTATCGCCAAGCGCTAATTGTTCGCGCTTTGCTCCACCCCCCATTTCCCCAACCACCACTACCCCAGTGTGAATCCCTATGCGGACCTGTAGGGGCGACCGCCCCGCTACGGCATCGGGAGACCGGAACGCAGAGCCAGTGGTCGCCCCTACAACCCCCTCACCCTGTCCCTCTACCGCCAGGGGAGAGGGGACCAACCTTTGTACTGCCCGAATAATCTCCAACCCCGCCCGCACAGCTCGCGCGGCATCATCTTCATGCGCTACGGGATAGCCAAAATAGACGAGTAATCCATCGCCGAGATACTGAGCGATATGCCCTTCGTACCGCTCGATAACGGCTGCGCTGGTCTGCTGGTAAGCACGGACCACGTTACGCAACTCCTCGGGGTCGAGTTGCTCGGAGAGTGCGGTGGAACCGACTAGATCACAGAACATCACCGTGAGCTGGCGGCGTTCCGCCGGGGATTGGGGGCTGGGTGTTAGGGGTTGGGTGCTAGGGATCTGAGATTGGGAACTAGAAACTTGAAGCTTTGAACTTGGAACTGAAGAGGGAGATTGTGTGGGGAGCGATGCGCCACACTCACTACAAAACTTTGCGCCACCTGGGTTCTCAGCCGCACAGGACGTACAGCGGAGTGCCAGCGGGGAGCCACAGTTGTTACAGAACTTTGCCCCTTCACGGTTATCAAACCCACAGCCCGCACAGTGCATGCCGCCTCTTTACTCCTTCGGGAAGGGCAACGCCAGAGGATCGAAGTATTTACTGTTTCCTTGAGCGTCAAAACGGTCGAGGCGGAGCATGGTAATGTCCGCGCTTTTTGTCTCTCCTTGTGAGATGAGTTCAGCCGCCAACCGGGCTACCCCAGGTCCCCACATCATGCCCGCGCCGCCGGCAGTGACGGCAAAGAGCCCCTTCACGCCAGGCACCTCATCGATGATCGGCAAATGATCTACGGTGTAGTCAATAGTGCCGACCCAGATGCGCGAGAGTGGGGTGTCACGTAAGAGAGGGACCCGTCTCTCCATGGTCGCGCGCATACGGTCGAGGAATTCCCATTTGATGTCTCTGCACTCGCTAGGTCCTTCCTCCGGGTCGGTAATACTAATCAAGAGCCCTCCCTCTTCGTGGCGGAAGTACGCTCCTTGCGCAACATCGAAAAACATCGGCGGGACAGAGGCGAACTCTGGCCGCGGGGAAGTAACATAGACATGGAGGCGGGTTCCTTTAGCAGGAACTGTCACGCTAAAGCGTTCGGCAATTATTCCCGCCCACGGACCACCGGCATTCACCACCACCGGGGCCTCAAAGCGTCCTTGAGTCGTTTCGACCCCACGCACTGTCCCACCCTCAGTCACGAGATCGGTGACCTCGCAATGTTCGTAAAACGGAATGCCGCTTCTCACTAAGGCAACCGTGTACGCGCGGACGAGTTTAGCCGGGAGAACATAACCGTCCGTCGCGCAATAGGTTGCCGCCAGGATACCCGCGGTATTCATGAAGGGAAAGAAACGCTTGACCTCTTCCACCTCGATCATGCGCACGTCAAGACCGAGCTCGCGCTGCATCGGTACGCGCGCTTCGGCGAGGCGCCGCTCTTCTTCCGTAGTAGCAGCGACGACATAACCAGTTTCGCGGAATCCCGCGTCTACTCCAATTTCATGGGACAAGGCACGGTAGAAGTCGTGGCTCAACATCCCGAGCTTGACCGTTACTGGTAACCCACCCTGCTGGCGGACTGCTCCTGCTGCACGTGAACTTGCCCCGCTGCCTAAGTCGTCACGGTCGAGCACGATAACGCGGCCGAATTTCATTTGGGTAAGAAAGTAGGCAGTCCAGCAACCGACCGTGCCGCCACCGATGATAATCGCATCCGCTGTGTGTGGCATTTCCATACACTGTCTCCTGCGCAGTGAGTGGGTTGGCACTTAGAGCAAATTGCAAATGAATTGACCCTAAGCGCAAGGTTTCTCGTGCTTCGACTCGCTCAGCACGAACGGGTTCTTCCTTAGTCCGCTCGTTTTTACCGTTCGCCCTGAGCCTGTCGAAGGGTGGACACATGGGGTGAAGGCAAGTGCAAACCGCTCTAAAGGTGCAAGATAAAATCGCCAAAGCGATTCACCTTCAAGGTTTGTTGCGGAAACACCACGATGGTAGTGTTCTCCTGTTCCACTACCGCCGGCCCCTCTACCGTCATACCGTGCCGCAGCTTACCACCATCGTAAATGGCGGTAGCCACATAGCGTCCAAGCGCATTAAAGTACACCTCTCGTCGCGCTTTTAGAGCGATTGCCACAGCTCTGCGCGTGCGCGGATATTCCTGCGCTTGCAGCGAGGGAATCTTTCCGGTTGCCGTAATGCGCCAGTGGAACAAGTCAACCGAGCTTTCTCGCACGCAGTAGGTAAACCTGCGCTCGTGCAGCGCATGAAAAGCTTCAGTAATGAGACGAATGTCATTCTCGGTGATCTTGCCCTGTGAAGGGAGCGGAATCGTGAGCTCGTGAATTTGCGCAGGATACTTCGCATCGGCGAAGCGGGAGATGCTCACGGCAGAAGCAGGAAACCCTTCTTCTTGCAACTCCGCCAGAGCTTGTCGTTCCAGTTCTTCATAAATGCGATTGACCCCGGCGAAATCGAACGCGGCACTGTTGGTCGCGAACGCCTTCATGTAGTCATGCTTAACGTCGCTCACCACCATGCCATACGAGCAGAATACCCCGGCATAGCGCGGAATGATGGTCTTTTTCATGCCCAATTCCGCCGCCAACATCCCGGCGTGAATGGCGCCGGCCCCTCCACCAACGACAAGGGCGTAGCCACGCGGATCGATCCCTTTCTCGATCGACACGACCTTCATCGCATCGACCATATTATGGTTGACAATGCGGAAGATGCCTTGGGCCGCTTCAGCGACACTGAGCCCGAGCGGCGTTGCCACCTTCTCGTCAATCACCTGGTGAGACAGGGCAGGGTTAATGATCCTTCGTCCGCCGAGGAAAAAGTCCGGATTAATGTACCCCAGGACCACGTTTGCGTCGGTCACCGTCGGTTGCATTCCACCCAACCCGTAACAGGCCGGTCCGGGTTCAGCCCCAGCACTCCGCGGTCCGACCTGAAGCGCCCCGCCTTGGTCGATCCATGCAATACTCCCTCCGCCAGCACCGATCGAGTGCACATCAACCGCCGCGACCCCGACGGGCATCTCTTCGACCCGCAGCTCTTTGGTTAAGGTTGGCGTCCCATCATTCACAAGGCAGACATCAAAGCTCGTGCCTCCCATGTCTACGGTAATGACATCCCGCATCCCTTCCCGCTCGGCGCAATACAGCCCGGCCATGGGGCCGGCCGCTGGGCCGGAAGCCAGCGCGTAGATAGGCCGCCGTAATATTGTCTCCACCGTCGAACAGCCGCCATTCAGTTGCATGATTAATAATGGGTGGCGAAAGTGATGGGCATGGAGGAAGTTTTCTAGCTCGACCATGTAGCGCGAAATGCCCGGGAGAATATAGGCGCTCAGCACCGTACAGCAGGTCCGCTCCCACTCGCGGATCATCGGCAAGACGTCAGAGCTGAGCACGACCGGAACGCCGGGAAGGTCTCGTTCAAGAGTAGTCTTCACTCGCTGTTCGTGCCGCGGGTTCATGATCGACCAGAGCAGCGCCACGGCGACCGATTGTATCCCTTCTTCCTTCAACACACTGATTGCCTGGGGAATGGTTTCCTCAGCTAACGGCACTAGCACCTCGCCCCGGTAATTGATCCGCTCGGTGACGGGGATTCTCAGGTGACGGGGAATAAAATCGGCCGAGCGGGGGAGATGGACGTTATACCGCTCGGGCTTGAACCCGTCGCGAAAGTAGACGACATCGCGGAATCCCTCGGTGCAGATCAACGCGGTTTTCGGTCCATTGCGTTGGATGACCGTGTTGGTGGCAATGGTAGAACCGTGAACGAACAGGTCGATTCGATCGAGGAACTCCTTCAAGCCGCACCCTTCCGCCGCCGCCAAGCTCCTGAGGCCTTTCTGCACGGCTTGTGCGGGATCTTGAGGAGTCGTGGCCTCTTTCCACAGAGAAATCTCACCCTGGTCATTAATCAGGGAGAAATCGGTGAAGGTACCGCCGATATCAACACCAAGAACATAACGCATGGCCTAATCTCCCAGGGCCAAAGACATGCTACTTACTGTGGGTCTATCAGATACTCATCACCTTCACGTAGGTGCTCCCGCAACCACGTCGAGGCAGATGGCACGGCAGGCACCACGGTCTCTTTACTGCCGCGCTTGATAGCCAGTTCCTGTCGCAGCCGCTCAGTCGCAGGTTGATCAATCACGAAACTCTTGGGGTCGAGCGCCACTCCATAAATCTCGCGAGCACTCTTCAGCGAGATAAAACCGTCACGGACATTCTCCGCGACTAACTGCGGGTCACGCTCTAGCGGGTCGCCATACCCTCCTCCGCCGCTGGAGACGCCAACCCAGATTTCATCTTCCTTGATAACCAGGTGGCCTTTGGATGAGCAGTAGGTGCGTTTGCCGGTCGCACAGTTTTCTTTATAACTGCCGCCGCCGATCCCTGCCGTTCCACCGACAACACCGAACGGCGGGTTGGCAGTGCCATCGCCAAAGAGGTGGCATTCCATCGGCGCGCCCTCCGGTCGCACGACGATATTGATCCCCGGACCACCAATGTGTTTGCCATGTCCCATCGAGTCAGGCTCGACCTCCATCTTTTCAATCGTAAAGGGATGAAGCATTTCGCTCATCTCGACACTAAGGATTTTTAAACCGCCGAGGCCCGCCGAGGTCATGATCAGTGGCCAGCCATCGGTCGAGGCCGATGCTCCACCAGCAGGCGCGCCGTTAAAGAGCATGCACCCCCACTCTTGTTTCTTGCCATCTCGGCGATCCGTACCGGAAAAGAACGGGACACAATGGATACGACCGTTGCCCGCCGCCACCCGCTCAGGAACCGCATGTGCCAACGCCTTCCACACGGCATCTTGCATGGTGTCATCAGGACCGATGGTCGCCAGCGCGGTTGAAGCCGGATACTCGGCGTTACACACTGACCCCTTGGGCGCGGTCGCGGTGATATGTTGCAGACAGCCGGCGTTATGGGGAATCGTGTGATCAATGCAGCAGAGGAGTGGGATGCCAGCGGCAGCCTGCATCACCCCATAGGAGGAGTTGTTGGCGCCGGGTGCTTGCGGGTCACTGCCAGCAAAATCTACGTGGACCATGTCGTCTTTGATGGTGACGGCGGCGCGGATACGAATGTCAGTCGTCCCCTGCCCGTCGCTGTCCAGCCAGGTTTCTCCCACATACGTCCCTTGCGGCATGCTCCTGATTTCCGCCGCCATGCGCCGGTCGGCGTACTCAAAGATCGCCTCGATGTAGCGCTCCAGTTCGTCGATGCCGTACTGCTGGACCAATTCCAGGAGCCGTTTTTTGCCGGTCCAGATAGAACCCAGTTGGGCCATCAGGTCACCATACAGCCACTCTTTCCAACGTACATTGGCCAGATAGAGGCGGATGACATCTTCGCGGGGAGTACCCTTCTCGTAGAATTTAATCGGGGGAATGGTCAGCCCTTCTTGCCAGACGTCCTTCGCCGTCGCCGGAGTGCTGGTGGGAATATACGCTCCGCAGTCGAGCTGATGTCCTTTCGTGACACTCCAGAAGAGTAACTTGCCTTTGTAAAAGACCGGACAGGCAGTGACAAAATCGCCGACGTGGGTGTTGCCGCTGTAGGGATCGTTGCAGGCAATGACATCGCCGTCATAAATCTTTCCGGCAAAGACTCGGGCGATCTCTTCTAACACCACGTGCAACGAGTTGGTATGCACCGGCAGGGCATCCATCATACAGACCTGCCGCGCCTGACCATCATAGATGGCGCAGGAGAAGTCGCGCGCCAGAGCTAAAATGGAAGTCCATGCGGTGTACTCAAGCGTCAGGGTCATCTCCTGAGCGATGGTTTTGAAACGATTGATCATCACCGAGAAGGTAATGGGATCGATTTCCCGAGTCGTCTCAACTGGGACTGTCATTGGTTTCCGCAGTGCCGCACTTCTACTGGATCTCATCGTCGTTATCCTCCTTCTTTACGATTAGACTCCTCGCCAGTATCCCATGACCGGCAAGTCGGCAAGACTGACAAGACCTGGGGATGCTCGTAAGACATGGGGAATAGCATTCACCGCTCGTGCCACGGTTGCCGCATAGGCGCCTTCTGCCTGCCCGAGCCCCCCCTGTACGGCAGCCTGAATGTTGGGAGTGCCATCGATGACAATAGTGGTTCCGACTTCAACCCCATCCCGCGCCGATTCTGGCGCGATGATTCCACATAGCTCTAGGTCAATCACGGCTTCTCCATTACTAATTCCTAACGCTTTGTGACGGAACCCGCATACGGCCCCCTTCTTAACGCTAACATAAGGGGCGTTACGATCAACCGTAGTCAGCAGCGGAGAGCGTTCTTCACGGACCTCTTCGAGGGGGAAGCCCAACGCATGAGCGATCATCCCCACGGACTGCCGAATCTCCGCGTGGAGCCCGATCTTTCCTTCGGCTACTCCATGATGAAACGCCTCCGGAGTAAAACCGATGCCGTAATGGCGCATCACCTCTGGCCCCCAAGGGGAAAAGTCGGACACACGCAGGGCGGTGACTTTTTTTACTTCTTCACACGCTCCAGACAAGACGATAGGGAGGACGTCCTGGATAAAGCCAGGGTTCACGCCAGTGCCCACGACGGTTGCCCCGCCAGCGCGCGCGGTCGCGTCAAGCTCCGCGGCTAAGTCGGGAAACTGCCCTGGCAGAAAGCTAATCCCGGCGATCGAGATGACGTCGATCCCTACCTGTAGTGGGAGTTTCAGCTCAGCAACGATCCGTCTAGGGTCATATGGGGTGGCGTGCAAAACGACATCAGCAATCTTGCTCGAGAATAGACCGGCAGGGTCATTGGTAATCTTGACCCCGAGCGGCGCGACACCTGCAACTTCGCCAACGTCACGCCCGACTTTGTTAGGACTCACTCCTAGAGCACCGACGATCTGGACGTTTTTTTGCACCAGAAGCCGGACGATACGGCTTCCCGATGCACCGACACCATAGACAACGGCTCTGATCGGCGGCTTTGGCATTATGCCTCCTGCTCATACACTCTGAATGTCAGCGTTCCCGTCCTTTGCGTTGAAGGATATTCTCTAGCGCGGCAGTCATGCCGTGGGCACGGGTGCCGGCGGCATACGAAATCACCGAGGCATCTTCTTCTTCTACCAAGGCGCTGTCAAAATCCGTGTCCAGGGCACGGTACACCGAACTGCGCGTGAGCGAGAGCTCGAAGGGATAGTGACGAGCGATTTTCTGCGCCAGCTCGAACACCGTCGTCTCTAACTGTTCTAAGGGAACGACTCGATTCACCAATCCGATACGTTCGGCCTCATGGGCGTCGATGAAGTCAGTGGTGTACAAGAGTTCGAAGGCTTTTCCTTGCCCAACGACCCGGGCTAAGTTATAAACGCCACCCAACGTCACAGTAGCACCCACCCGCACTTCGGGAAATCCAAATTTCGTTCCTTCAGCAGCAACCCGTATGTCAGCCAATAAGGCTAACTCACAGCCACCGCCCACGGCATAGCCGTGTACCTGCGCAAGCACTGGTTTGCCCATGCGACGAAACACGCGGGCGATGTCCTGCTGCGGCTTCATGTGGTGTTCGCGATACTCACTGAGCTCACGCTGTACGGCACTCTCCTTTAAATCAGCGCCCGCACAGAAGGCCCGCCCTTCTCCTCTCACGATGATGATCCGCGCCCCCTGGTCGGCGCGTGCCTGTTCCGCCACCGCGAGGAGGTCATGGAGCCACTCGTCATTCATCGCATTGAGAACATGAGGACGATTGAGGACAACATGACCGATAGTGTCTTTGCGTTCGTACAGGACCGTCGTTCCCATGATCGTCTCTCTTTCAGAGCAGATCAATCAGATCAGCTCAAGATGAGGCATTAGAGACACAAGAAGCGTACGGCGGTGCCGTGCCCCTATAATCGTAACGGCGTGAAGAATTCTTCGATCTGCTCCACCACAAAATCCGGCCGCTCTTCTGCCACAAAATGCCCGCAGCGTTCCACCACGCCACCTTGTACGTTGTCGGCTACACGTTTCCACAACGGAGTGATATCACCCATAAAGCGTTCGCCACCCCAGGCACGGACAGGAAGGGTAAGCTTCTTGGTACATCCAGTAAGGGCGACCACATCCTCCTCAAGTGCCGCACGGTAATAATGAAATCCTGCACGCAAGGCCTCCGGCTGCGAATAAGTACGGACATACTCGGCCATCTCTTCGCGGCTAAAGAGCGCGGGATTATAGCAGGCCACGTTACACATGCGGCTCAGGTACAGTTCTTCATGCCCGCGCACTAGTTGCTCGGCCACATCCGGCGCACCACCCTGGAAGAACACATGCCAGAGACGACGAATGCCACGTAGGTCGAGGGACTCACCCGTGCGCGCAATCCCAGGGGTCGATTCCAAGATCAGCAGGCGTTCTATCAGTTCCGGATGATCATAGGCGAGGTAATAGGCCACGGTACCGCCCCAGTCATGCCCGACCAGGCCAATTTTGTCGCATCCGAGAGTTTTCACTAATCGATAGACATCAGACGCCAGCGTGCGTTTGTCATAACCGGTGAGCGGGCGTTCGCTATCCCCGAGACCGCGCAAGTCAGGCGCGATGAGAGTGAAATGGCCGGCAAGTGGGGGTATGACTTTCCGCCATTCGTACCACGTTTGCGGCCAGCCATGCAGACACACGAGGGGAAAGCCGGTGCCAGCGACGACATAGTGCATGCGAAAGCCGTTCACCTGCGTCGTATAGTGCGTCCAGGGTGGCACCATCAGACTTCCCCTCGCCTTCGCTTTGTTTCTCCGGTCATTCTTCAGGAGGGGCGAAAACGGTAAACCCAAAGAGCGGATCACTGCCAGTGTAGAGGGTATGCGGTGCCCCGGCAGGAATCATCAGAATATCGCCCGCTTTGATTTCTTGCTCGTTGCCTGAGACCCGAGCAGTCGCTTTGCCTTCGATGACATAGATGAGCTGATCGCCTTTGTGCGAGTTCTCCCGGTCGTTTTTATAGCCCGCCGGTAAGGTGAATACCCCCGTCTGACTCTGGGGCGTCTTCTGCAACATAGCAAATGACTCGTTGCGATGGGCAAAGACGTTGGCGACATCGAGACCATTTTTCCTTTGTCCCGCTACACTTCCCAGTTCGCGCATCTGCTCTTCGAACAGCTCGTCGGAGATGAGGCCCTTACGATACGCCTTGAGCACCTGTTGCGTCTCAAATTCTCTAGTTGCCATACGCTACCTCCTTATTTCCTTGTATTCGTACCGCTGACTATTCACATGTTCGGCGGTCAGCCTCTTTACTACGCCAACTACGGTATAGTATGCAACCGTTTACGCACTTTGCCCTAACTGCAATCGGAGGGTCTTGGCCATGGAATTCGTCAAAGCGTTCGTCGCAGGGTTCCTTTCAACCGTGGTATTTCATCAGGGTGTCTTGACGCTTTTGTATGCTTCTGGGGCCACTACCCGAGCTCCGTACTCATTTGACCCAACCTCCCCTTTGCAGGTTCCACAAGTGATTTCGCTCGCCTTCTGGGGCGGCCTGTGGGGCATGCTGTTGTGGCTGATGCTCAGAACAGCACGATCCTCTTCACAGTACTGGCTATGGGCGCTGATACTCGGCGCCCTGGGGCCGAGTGCTATCGCACTATTTGTGGTATTCCCGCTGAAAGGACAGCCGTTCGCCGGCGGTTGGCAAGCGGCGATTCTTATTGGGGCCCTGATTCTCAACGGCGCTTGGGGACTGGGTGTTGCTCTGTTCATGCGCCTGTTCAATCGTTCGACGGCGCCGTTCTCTGTTCAGCCCCATTGAAGGGTGAGTAAGGTATGAATCCGCTTGATACTCTCGGGCTACAAGAACTCGCGCTCCGGCTCGCCATTGCTACGATAGTCGGGGGGATTTTAGGACTTAACCGGGAGTTACGAGGAAAACCGGCGGGGTTCCGTACTTACGCCATCATCACGCTGGGGGCAGCGGCGATAACCTTGGCGTCCCTCCAACCATCGGAGCATGGCGCAGCACCAGAGCCCAGCCTGCTGGGGCGGGTAGTGCAAGGCATTTTGACTGGTATTGGATTCTTAGGAGCAGGAGTCATCCTTCGCGATGAAGCAGGGAATGTGCGTGGACTGACAACCGCGGCGATGGTGTTTGTGACGGCGATCCTCGGTATTCTGTGCGGTCTAGGACACTGGTTGGTAGTTGCCATCACCACGAGCCTAGTGTTGCTGGTGCTCCTGTGTGGTCGCGCGATCGAGCGCATGGCGGAGCGGCTGTTCGGCGAAGCAAAAGAACACGACCCAGCGAAGCAGTAATAACTTTGTATAGCCAAGCTATGTATTTTGAACGTTTTCCACTTGCTTCTCTAATTCCTTCCCCCCTTGCGGGGGAAGGTTAGGATGGGGGGATGTTTACTACTAGAGCGAGAAAACTCAGAAACAACCCGACCGAAGTTGAACACTTACTCTGGCAGCACCTGCGTCTCCGGCAGCTCGGCGGATACAAGTTCCGCCGACAGCAGCCACTTGGGCCGTATGTTGTGGATTTCATCTGCTTAGAGAAACGATTGGTCGTCGAAGTGGACGGAGGACAACACAATCAGCAAACAGACTATGAGGCCGAACGGTCGAGTTGGTTAGAGACACAGGGATTTCACGTCTTGCGTTTCTGGAACTATGACATTTTGCAAAGTACGGATGCAGTCAAAGAGACAATCGCAAAGGCATTGGGTTGTTTTGTCCCCCCTCCTTAATCCTCCCCCGCAAGGGGGGAGGAGATTGTAGAAGATGAGAGCACTGATCAACGTAACTGTATATATCACAGGCAGTTTTTCTGTTCATGCTTTCCCCCAGTGTTAGCGAAAAAACCGCCAGAGATACTCGATGCTGGTAATGTCTGTAGAGATCGCAGTATCTTACATTGAGATGAGGCAAACGTATCGCGGCAATGGTAAAGCCCCTATGTTCATCTCTCAACTCATCGTCGGCATCATCACAAATATAGTCATTTTCGGCGGCCTCTTATTCTTGCCAGCCGGGACTTTGTCGTGGTGGCGTGCCTGGGTATTCCTCGGGGTAGTTCTCATTGCCACGACGGCGACGATGGTGAGCCTCTCCGGCAACCAGGCCTTGCTCGACGAGCGTTTCAAGCCGCCTCTACAGAAGGGACAACCGCTAGCGGATAAAATTATTCTGCTTCTGCTCCTCGCTGCATTTCTCGCTTTGATCGTCTTCATCCCTCTGGACGTGTTCCGCTTTCATCTGCTGGGCAAGCCTACAGCGGTCGTTTCGTTTTTGGGGCTGGTCCTTTTCATTGCGGGCTGGTGGATCATCTCTCTCTCCTTCAGAGAGAACACCTTCGCCGCGCCGGTGGTCAAGTATCAGCAAGAAAGACAACAAACGGTCATTGATACCGGAGTCTACAGTGTGGTGCGGCATCCGATGTATGCCGGCGCTGTCCTTCTGCTCATCGGCATGCCCCTGTGGCTGGAATCGTACGCCGCCGCTTTACTGGCGAGTGTGCCGATCGGGCTACTCGTTCTGCGGATTTTGATCGAAGAACAGTTCCTGAGACGAGAACTGAAGGGCTATGACGCTTACACGAAGCGGGTCCGCTACCGGCTGATCCCGCTGCTCTGGTAAGCCGATCAAGAATTCCCGGTCCTGCCCCTCAGTTCACATAACATTGACAATGCCCTCCCGGACCTACTTAACGATGAGCCCTTCATATTCCCCTTGTTCGCGCCAGCGGGCGAGCATTTCGTAAAAGCGCACCGCACCGTCAGGGTCCTGGGCCTCAAGGAAACCCTGGCCCTCCCTTTTCCCCTCGCCGTTGTAGTACCCCGGCGTGCAGACGTCCTGATACGCGGTCATGAAGGTCGGTCCGGTCACCCTCTTCACCCACTCAGCCTCGGCCTCAGGAGTGGGCTCCACGGACTTCGCTGCGCGAGCTTGCACCTCCGCGATGACATGGGCGATGTGGGTGGCCTGCCCGTCCAGCATGTAAGTAAAATTCGGCGCCAGGCCGGTCTGAGTGAGCCCCATATGGAAGAGGTTCGGGAAGCCGTGGCTCAGGAAGCCGTAGTGGGTCTTCATCCCCTTCGCCCAATAGTCGGAGAGGGACACGCCACCGCCGCCGTGCACCTCGAACTCGGCGCGCCGCGTGTACGCCGTTCCGACCTCAAAACCCGTCGCGAATATCAGGCAATCCACTTCGTACGCGACCCCGTCCACGACCACCGCGTTCTCGGTCACGCGCTCGACGCCCTTCCCCTTGGTGTCGACCAGTTTTACGCTGGGCCGGTTGAAGGTGGGCAGATACTCGTCGTTGAAGGTCGGGCGCTTACACCATTGCCCGTACCACGGCTTGAGCGCTTCGGCCGTTGTCGGGTCGTTCACGGTCGCGGACACGCGAGTGCGAATCTCGTTCATCTTCTGAAAGTCGGCGATCTCCGACAGCAACGCCATTGCCTCGTCGGAGAGGCCCGAGTTTTCTTTGCCCGTCATCAGCTTGGAGAGCATCTTGAACAGGCTCGTCCACTTGTCGCCGACCAGATCTTCCTCGACGGGGAGCCCAGCCAAGATGGAGCAGAAATTGGTATTCCGATAGGCCTGCCATCCAGGCCTGAGCGTCTTCACCCATTCCGGGTCGGTGAGCTTGTTGCCGCGCTCGTCTACCGAGGACGGCGTGCGCTGGAACACGTAGAGCTGCTGCGCGTGCTCGCCGAGATGCGACACACACTGAATCGCCGTCGCCCCCGTCCCGATAATGCCCACCCGTTTGTCCTTGAGTTTATGCAAGCCACCAGTGGTATCGCCACCAGTGTAGCCGTAATCCCAGCGACTGGTGTGGAAGGTATGCCCTTTGAAGTTCTCGATGCCTGGGATCGCCGGGAGCTTGGGCCGGTTCAGCGGCCCACTCGACATGACCACAAAGCGTGCCTTGAAGACATCGCCGCGATCGGTGGTGACCGTCCAGCGCTTTGCCTCTTCGTCCCAGCGTGCCTCTTTGATCTGGGTCTGGAAGCAGGCCCGCTCGTAGAGGTTGAAGTGCTTGCCGATCCGCTGGGCATGTTCAAAGATCTCCGGCTGGAAAGAGTACTTCTCCTTCGGCATATAGCCGGTCTCTTCGAGCAGCGGCAGATACACGTAAGATTCGATGTCACACTGGGCGCCGGGATAGCGGTTCCAGTACCAGGTCCCACCAAAGTCCCCGGCCTTCTCGATAATGCGCAGGTTGGTGATCCCAGCCTCTTGCAGCCGCGCCGCCGCGAGGAGACCGCCAAACCCACCGCCGACGATCACTGCGTCGAGTTCTTCGTGCAGCGCGGGTCGGGTGAAACCCGGCGTGACGTAGGGGTCCAGGTTGTAGTGCGCGTACTGGCCTTTGATTTCCTGGTATTGGTTGTTCCCGTCTGCGCGCAACCGCTTGGTACGCTCTGCGACGTACTTCTTGCGCAAGTCAGCCGGGTCAAAGCCCAGCTCTGCGGGGGTCGGAATTCCGTTCGGTTGGGATTGCGTTACGGATTCACTCATTGTGTCAGCCCTCCTTCTTGATTAGGACGCTTTCCTAGCGGGGCGTCTCAATTTCGTCATTAGAGGGAAGTTTGGCACATCGATAAAATGTTTACAATAAGAGGCTGACAATGAAGGCAAAGAAGACGACACAAGCGCAGGAAGTGGCGCAGGAAAACAACACTGCGGTGGTCTATCGGGCTGAACCCTACCCTAGCTTCTGGCGGCGCTTCCCGGTAGGTTTCCGACGGCTGCAATCGGTTAATGGGCAGCTATGAGTTGGACGGGGATAAACTGACATTCGGCCAGATGGCCACCACGAAGATGGCCTGCGTGCAAGGTATGGATACCGAGCAGTCTTTCCTCTATGGCGGGAGATCTCAGTATAACTTGACGAGATAAATTTCTTACAATAGAAGTATCGATAGAAGTTTCGTAATACGAGAAATTGTAATGGCAACTACAACGCTTTCTTCGAAGTTTCAGATCGTCATTCCCAAGGAAGTACGGGAACGGCTGCATCTTACTCCTCAACAGCGTTTTCACATTATCGAAAAAGGAGGAGTGATTTCTCTCATTCCCGAGGCTCCGCTCAAATCCCTGAAAGGTTTCGTCAAAGGGATGGATACCAGGGGCATCCGCGAGAAAAAAGAGCGGCTGTGAAAACCCTGGTTGACTCTAGCGGATGGATTGAATTCTTCTCGGGTGGGCCATTGGCTGATCGCTATGTCCCTTATCTCAAGGATCTTTCCCAACTCGTTACACCGACTATCGTCTTGTACGAAGTCTACAAAAAGATCAAACGCGAACGTGGAGAGGAAGCCGCTCTCCTAGCAGCCGCACAGTTGCAAACAACCGATGTCGTTCCCCTTACCAACGCCCTTGCCCTCTGGGCCGCCGATATCAGCCTTCGTTACCGCTTGGCGATGGCCGACGCGATTGTCTACGCAACAGCTCAGAACCGAGGAATACAACTGGTTACCGGTGATGCCGATCTCAAAGACCTCCCCGGAGTCGTCTATGTCCGCTAGACCCGCTGGCATTCGCTATCCACATTCCAGCCGACAAGGCGAGCTATCGTGCCACGGGTTTGACAAACTTCAATGTCATGCGGTCACTCTCGCCAATGGCGAGGTATTTGTCACGATCGACCTCTCCGAGCCGCAACACCGGCGGTAAGGTCCACACTCCCTGCGGATAGTCCTTAGTATCTTTCAGGTTAGCATTAATCTCCGAACGGCCCACGAGTTGGAAGCTCGCTGCTTCCGCCAGTTCGATGACGGAGTCCTCTCGCACGTAGCCGGAAGCGGCTTTGGGGTCCTGCGGGGACGCTGGATTAGCCCGATGTTCGACGATGCCAAGTACTCCGCCCGGCTTCAAAACACGATACATAGCCTTGAACACATCCTCGGCGAAGCCGCGACCCATCCAGTTATGGACGTTGCGGAAGGTCAAGATCATGTCCGCAGAGCCAGCCGGAGCAACATCGGTTTTCGCGGGAGGAATGAGATCAGTGACGACCACTTTCCCGTACAGGTCCGGCGTGGCGGCGAGTTTGTCTCTAAATTTCTGCGAATTTTCAAAGACAGCAGCATAGTATGAGCCTTGCTCTTTGAGCAGTGGCGCGAGAATGTCAGTGTACCACCCGCCACCCGGCCAGATCTCTATCACCGTCATATTGGGCTTGATCCCGAACCAGGTCAGCGTTTCGAGCGGATGCCGGTATTGATCGCGGGCGCTGTCGCTCTCCGGTCGATGTGAGGCCGCAAGAATAGTCTTTAACGCCGCATCAGTGGTGTTTCCGGTTGGCTTCTGCTCAGCCTGTGATATTGAGGAAAAGAGTACCAGCACACTAACGGCGAAGAGGCCCAACTCCATCCCCATACGTTTATTGTTCATCACAACGTCTTCCTTTCTCTCATCCGTGTGTTGAGGAACCGCTGGAATTCGCTCCACTTATTCCAGCCTACAAGGCTCATACCTCACGCTGACGGACGGCCGCCAGTGGCATCCCTGAGTCCTGTATTCCTTTACATTTACAGCTTTGGCCGTTGCCTGTGCCAGGAAGTTTGCTGTTCATACGCGTAGGCAACGCGTAAAACTGTCGCTTCAGCAAACGCCCGGCCGGCAACCTGTAAGCCGATCGGCAGGCCGTTGACCGTAAACCCGCACGGCACTGAAATCGCCGGTAGCCCGGAAAGATTGAAGGGGAGCGTCAAGCGCGGCAATGCGGCACTGAGGTTGACGGTCTTCTCACCCAACGTGACATGCCGTTGGTCAATTTTAGGAGCCGGGATGGCCGCGGTCGGCAGCACCAATACGTCAACCGTGCGTAACGCGGCAGCAATCTCACGGTTAATCAACGCGCGCACGCGCTGCGCCTGTAGGTAGCGGTGGGCCGGCAGCAGCATGCCCATATACAGTAGATTACGGACTTCCTCTCCGTAGTCGTGCGCTTGGGTTTTGAGGTAACGAGCATGGTTCGCGCTCGCTTCGGGCATCGCTAATCCCACCAGCGTGGCGGGTGCGTACCGACTGTGAGGGAGTGATACTTCCTCCACTGTCGCCCCCTGCCCTTCCAATAAGCGAATTGCCGCTACGACTGCGCCTCGCACTTCTTCATCCATCGCGTCAGCAAAGTATTCTTTGGGGAGTCCGATTCTGATCCCTTTTACTTCGCCCGTCAGTGCCTGCGTATAATCAGGGACTGGTTTTGCGCTGCAGTCAGGATCACGGCGATCAGGACCAGCCAGGATCTGCAGCAGCAGCGCAGCATCGGTCACCGTTTTGGTCATCGGACCATTGTGATCGAGCGTGAGCGAGAGCGGCAGCGTCCCAAAACGACTAATGCGTCCGAAGGTCGGTTTCAAGCCGACGATGCCACAGAGGGCCGCCGGCAAACGTACCGAGCCACCGGCGTCGGTGCCGACCGACCCCAGGCAGAGCGAGGCCGCAACCGCGACCCCAGATCCGCCGCTCGACCCGCCGGGAATGTGCTCACGCTGCCACGGATTGCGAGCGATTCCATAATGTGGGTTTGCGGTTGTCACCCCAAAAGCAATCTCGTGCATATTGAGCGTACCGAGAAACACCGCTCCACCCTGGCGCAGCCGTTCGACCACGGCCGAGTCATAATCTGGAACATGGTGATCCAGCACTTTCGTCCCGCCGGTGGTACGCACTCCGCGCATGGCAAAGGCATCCTTGAGCGCCAATGGCACCCCATACACCGGCCCAAGCGCGTCGCCGCGTAAGACTGCGCGCTCGGTTTCCTCGGCTTGTGTCAGTGCCACCTCTCTGAGCACGGTAATGTAAGCGCGTAGGTGACCGTCCCATTGTTCGACCCGGTCCAAACACGCGCGGGTCAGTTCTCGCGGTGAAACTTCTTTGCGTTTGATGAGACCCGCTGCCTGTTGGAGGGTGAGCGCTTCTATGTCGTGCTGCGTCATTATTATTCCTCCACAACGAACCCCGGGTCGGGCTCACCGACCTCGGCTTCGAGGTCATCAAGTTTTTGCAGATCAGCGAGGATAGCGTGCAATGGCGCGCCCAACCTCTCCGCCGCTTCTGCACTGATAGTGATTCCGCCGGAACGGAGGATGGCCTGGATTGTCTGGCTGTCGAGCATGATTATTTTCCTCTGATCTCTCTTCTGTCAGCAACGGCTCCGCCCTTCCCCTGCCGCGCTTTTACCCAGGCGGCAAAGGTCGGCGTCTCGGGTGGATCGAAACCAGTCTCTTCCTTACAGCGTTCCTTCAACTCTGCAATCGTCCCGCCAAAATTGAAGAGATGGACCTTCCCTCGCTGTCGAGCCATTTTTGCCCGCAAGGCTTCGGTTGCCTTGAGGTCAACGCCGAGGTCAGGGTTGCAGACAACCCCATACCGCCGTGCGCCCTGAGGGGTAACCAGTCCACGGTCAATATCTGCCACCACCAGTTCGGGCGGGCGCTTGAGTGGGTCGCCCCATCCTCCTCCACCCCAGGTCTGAAAAATGAGCAAGTCGCCTTCCTCAACTCTGATGCGATCACATTTCGACGGCAACGGCGCCTGGCTCCCATCCTGGCGTCGCAACATTTTTTTGCTGCGCCCGCCAGGCAGTCCGCCATTGACACCCCAGGGATAGGTGAGCCAGCGATCATCGTGGATCGACACATAGCCCGGCTCTAAGAAGCGATAGCCAACCAGCATGGCATTGCCGCCACGATGGAGTCCTGGACCGCCAGTGTCCGGCACCGTTTCGTACCGCTCGATCCGCACCGGAAAATAACTCTCGATAAACTCGTTCGGCACATTCATAAATTTCGGCCACAACGAGTGACCGTCAGGACCATCGCCTGAGGGTTTGCCGGGAATCCCGCCAAAACCAATTTGGAAGAGTAAGAACCATTTGCCGGTGCGATCATAACCGGAATACATCAGATGTGGACTATCAGAGAAGCCGGCTGCGCACATGTAGTCGGGATTGGCCTGCCCGAGCAGACCGCTAAGCACGTCGAAAATGCGTGCGAGGGCGTGGGTCCGACCAGTGAGGGCAGCAGGCTTCAGTGGTTTGAGCAGCGTTCCTGGCGGGATACGCACATCAACTAATGAGAAAAAGCCATCATTGAGGAGAATTTGCGGGTCGAAGAAGTTGATGAGAAATTGCCCGCAGAACATGCGGAACATTTGTTCGCTGAGTAACAAGTTGATACAACCGATCGACTGGGGATCAGTGCCGGTGAAGTCGAAGATCACCCGCTCTCCTTCCCGCCACATACTGCACGCGATCTTGTACGGTCCCATGCCCATGCCATCGTCGCAGACGTAATCTTCGAAGTAGCGCTTTTCTTCGGAAACGGTCTTGAGAATCAACTCACGCATCGCCCGATAGTTGCGCTCCAGCAACTCTTGTTGGGCAGAAAAAAACAGGTCCTCACCAAACCGCTCGGCCATCTCCAGGCAGCGGTTGCCACCGATCCGGCAGGCGGCGATGATGGAGTGAAAGTCGCCGCGATTCCACGCGGGAATCCGGCAGTTATGCAGGATGACGTTGAGCAGGTCTTTCTGCAACTCGCCGTGCTTGTAGATTTTGACCGGCGGAATGCAGATCCCTTCCTCATGAATCTGTTCAGAGTCGGTCGGCATACTGCCCGGCACCTTACCGCCGATGTCGGCCATGTGACCGAACATCGCCGACCAGTTGAGCAGCCGGCCATCTTTAAAGATCGGCATACAGACGAGCCAGTCATTGGCATGGCTAATCGCTCCATCACAAGAGTACGGATCGGAAGTGAGAAACACGTCGCCCTCTTCGATCGGGCCGTCATAGCGCTCCATGAAGCCGTGGACGGGAGAGCCGAATTGTCCGGCTAACACCTTGCCATCACGCGTGGTGATGACGGGGAAGCCGTCACGTTGATCGCGAATGATGGGCGACATGGCCGTGCGAAACAACAAGGCATCCATTTGTTCGCGCGCCGCCACAAAACCATTCTCGATCAGATCCAGCGTGATCGGATCGACCGGAAGTCGGTTGAAGGGTCTGGCATTGGGCTCAATCAGGGTCGCGGGCATAGTCTTTCTCCTCAACTACCTACGCAGGGCGAATGAGAATATTCCCATACTCATCCACATTTCCCGTATGACCGGGCAAAATCAGCGTCGTCGAGTCCATTTCCAGGACGATCGCCGGCCCTGTGAGCGTATCGCCCGCGCGCAGGCGGGCGCGATCATAGACGGTGGCCTCACGATCCGTACCGTCGATAAAAATCGGCTGCATTCCCAGGCGCGCGCCAGCCAGAGTTCCTTCCCCTCGTTCGATAACCGGCGGCGCCACTATCGCAGCCTGGCCTTGCACTACCGCGCGCAGATTGACCAGCTCTTTGTCGGAATCAAGCGCGAAGGTGTAGAGTTGTTCGTGCATACGATCGAATTGAGCGCCAAGCGCAACCAGTCCGTGGCGCTGTAATTCGTCACGATCAAGTGCAAGCGTGAGCAATGTCCCCTGTCCGTGATAACGCAGATCCACTTCGAAGCTGATGGTTTGTTCGGGGCGGGGGACATTCTCGGCATCGAGCGCTCGCGCGGCGGTCTGCGCCAGTTCATCACACATGCGCAACACTTCGTCTGCACTAATCTGAGAGAACGGCCGAATAAAGGTACGCGAGGCTTCATCGCGCAATCGTGTAGTGGCATCACCATAGGCACACAGGACGCCAGGACCGCGTGGCACGATCACCGGCCACGATCCCAGTAGCTTGGCCAGGGCATTGGCGTGGAGCGGAC
>Ga0187894_10001200_pt1 | contig 33877 bp, 20 predicted proteins | sample GBC1701081metaG_FD_136650 | JGI IMG/M metagenome (GOLD analysis project Ga0187894, IMG submission 136650) | White microbial mat communities from a lava cave in the Kipuka Kanohina Cave System on the Island of Hawaii, USA - GBC170108-1 metaG ...
AATTCGCGTTCGTAATCAGCGGAGAAATAGATCGCGTGATGGCGCAACTCCGGCATCGTGCGCTTGATTCCGAGCAGCATTACAAAACCGGACATCGAACGCTCGCGATGAGGCAAGCAGGCGATGAGGGGATTGATGGGACCGATGGGACTAATGGGGCTGATGGGATTGATGGGGCTGATAGGACCGATGGGACTAATGGGGCTGATGGGATTGATGGGGCTGATGGGACCGATGGGACTAATGGGGCTGATGGGATTGATGGGACTAATGGGGCTGACGTCAATCATCCGCGAAACATACGACGCGTCCCCGTTCATCACGACAACGTCCGCCTCAATCAATTCGTTATCAGACTGACGTACTCCCGTCACTCTCTTTCCATCGCTCTCGATTTTCTCCACGCGCGAATTGAGCAACAACTCAACATCATGCTCCTTCGCCAATTCGATCAGGCTCTCCACGATCCGGTATAGCCCGCCTTTGACATGCCAGCCGCCGAAGGCATATTCGATGAATGGGATCACGGCCAGCGTGGCGGGCGATTGATAGGGCGACGAGCCGACATAGGTCGGGTAACGATCATAAAGTTGGCGCAAGTATGCGCTGTGGAAATGCGCGGTGACGGTCTTGTGATAGTTGCCCCACCCGTAGCGCCACGGAAGATGGCGCAACACTTTGCCATCAGTCGCACGCGGCCAATCCAGCGGACGGCGGCGAAGAAAAGTATCTTTTGAAATCTCGTAAAGACGCGCGCCCAGGTTCATAAAACGCAGGAAGCCGTCAACGTCGCGCGCATCAAGGTTCCTGATCGTCTCCAGCCATTCGGGCATTGAAGCCGAGTAGGTGAATCGCACGCCATCCGGGTAGATGTGCTCGCTGATCGGATGAACGGGAACAATTTCAAGATGATCTTCGATCGCCGCGCCAACTGCGATGAAGAGATCGGCAAAGACCCATGGCATCGTGATCAACGACGGCCCGGTGTCGAAGCGGAATCCATGTTCCTCCCATCGGTTCATCTTGCCACCGAAGCTTGCGCCCTGTTCGCACACCGTGACCGACCATCCCCGGGCCGCCAACCTTAAGGCCACGGCCAGTCCGCCAAGGCCGCCGCCGATGATGACTGCGCGTTTGGATCTCATGCCTTCGACGAAATTTATTCTCAGTTTAATTCCCCGGGCGCTTGCGCGGGAGCCTCCGCGAGCCGTAGAATCAAGTTGCCTATCGATAGGATGCAATAACGCATACGATCTAGATCGTCTTACCCTTAACTGCCTGCAAGGGCCACAACCAGGAGGTGGGCTATCGAAACAGACTCACAATTTGAATCTATTTCACAGGCGCATACCACGCGCCTGATTATCGCATCTCCTGATGCGATGCTGGGGTAAAGGGCTTTAGCGTGCGCAGGCTCCATACAAAGCCTGCGCACGCGAGCTGACGGTTCAATCCTCTCCTTCCCGCCATTCCAACCGCTATTTCAAAAACAATCAGCAGATATGGTCAATCCGTCTGATAGTACCGGCGTCCGCGCCAATTCACGCCGCGCCCGCTTTTAATCCTGCGCCACGAAGTGAGGCCGATTGAAATCAGGATCAATTCGCCAACCGGATGCAACAATGCGGACCACAGCGGATGGCGAAAACGAAGAGCAAGAGCGATCCGGGCGCCCACGCCCGTTCCGGCGGCAAGCGCGACATTCAGATTCGGGACCGTAATCAAAAGCAAAACCGGCAGCAGGAAGACGATGAAGTGAAAGGCGATGAAGATCCAGAAACTGGTTTCGCGGCGAAAGGCCGGGAAGAAATTCTTCAGAAAACCTCTCCATATTTCGCCGAATGATTCGTACATCCGCACGCGAACCAGATCCTGCCCATCCAGGCACAGGCCGCGAGCGCGCCGCGAGCGCCACAATTGCGCCAGCCTTCCGTCCTCGAATATCTGATCACGAACAGCGGCGTGTCCGCCGATTGAAAAATAACTCTCGCGTTCGATCATCAAACAGGCCCCGTGAGCGAGTCCAAGAGACGGATTGTCGAGAACCAAAGAGAGAGGCGCGGGAAAGATCGAAAAGACCACGAAGTTGAGCATCGGCATCAACGCGCGCTCCCAGAAACTTCCCATCTCCAATCCCGGCCAGCAGGAGAGAAATTTCAACCGCCGCAGGCGCGCCTCCTCGACCATCCGCTCAGCGGCGCCTTCGGTCAATCGCGCGTCGGCGTCGATGAACAATAACCACTTCCCTTTCGCCTCACAGGCAAGCCTGGCGCAGGCGAAGTTCTTTCCGAGCCAGCCGGAAGCGAGAGGAATCGGTTCGATTGCGCGAATGCGGCGATCACGTTCGGCGTATTCGCTAATCACATTCGCGGCCCCGTCGGTCGAATGATCGTTGTAAACCAGAATTTCGAGAACCGTGTCGCCCTGTTTTAACACGGCGTCGAAACAGGCGGGCAGGTTGTGTTCCTCATTACGCGCGGGAATCAAAACCGAAACATGGCCGGGCCATCTCCGGGCCGCGCGACGTAGCCTGGGCCACAGCGCGACGTTTGCCAACGTCACGCCGAAGACTAACAGATTGATCATCAGCAACAATGTTGTCAGCATTTTTCCGTCGGCGCTTAAAGTAGTTTTCAATTGAGCGTTCAGAATTGCCTGCCGCTGCCCGCAGTTGATAGAACGCGGATGACGCGGATCAAGATGTGGCGACCAGCGACAATCTCATGGCTTCCTGCAGGATCATCCTCGCGGCCTCGGAAAGCAGTTCGACTTCGGGTAAAGCCCCGAACCGTTCCCACAGCGACGTTTTTCCCTTTTCAACCAAATTTGCGGCGAACTGGCGCGCGCCTTCAACCCCCAGCTCCGTCACGCAAGTCGAGCGTCCGTGGCGCGTGTCTTGTCCCGCGGGTTTGCCAAGCTCCGCCTTCGCGCCCAGGCCATCCAGGAGGTCGTCGCAAACCTGGTAAGCCATCCCAAGCGATTCGCCGAAATCACCTAACGCCGCCGCATCGTCTTCTCCGGCCCCGCACGCGACCGCGCCAGCCATCATCGTCAAACGCATCAGCGCCATCGTCTTCAGATTGCGGCTGTGGAGCGCGTCGGCTCCCTGGCCCGCTCCGCGTAAAACCAGATCAACCGCCTGCCCGCCAATCATTCCGTTTCCGCCAATGCATTTCGAAGCCTCTTCCACCAGCCGCGCGGTGGTCTCGCAACAGCCGTTTTCACGAGCCGCGCGCGCCAGCAACCTGTAAGCTTCGTTGAGCAGCGCCAGAGCGGCGAGCAGGGCCACCCCCTCTCCGAAAACTCTGTGCAACGCGGGAATCCCGCGGCGCATGTCGGCGTCATCCATCGCGGGCAGGTCGTCGAAGATGATCGAGCTTGTGTGCAGGAACTCCATCGCGCAGGCCGCAAGCATCGCGTTTCGCGCCGAGGCCCCGACAAGTTCCGCGCCAAGCAGCGTTAACACTGGCCGCCAGCGCTTGCCGCCGGGAAAGACCGCGTAACGCAAAGCTTCGTTCAACCGCCGCGCGTGGGGTTGCGCGCTGAGCGGGAGATGATCTTCGAGCGCCGCTTCAATCAAACAGCGCCGCCGGCTGACGTGCGCATTGAGTCTTTCATGCATATTCAAAAATGATCCGGCTCAAATCTTCAGCCGCTTCTTCAATCGGCAAATGCCCAGCGCCTTCCAACTCAAAAGTCCTGGTCTGCGGCCAGACGCTTCGCCACATACCGACGGATCGTTTGATGGCGCTGAACGTTCGCTCGCCGCAGACGATGTCAATCGGATGCTGAATCCACGCGAATCTCTCGATCCCATCAATCGCGCACAACATTCGCAGGTAGTGGTACGAGGTCCCGTGATCAACGGCTCGAAAAGAGCCTGTCAGGTCAGTCGCCTCCGTCCGATGCCGCTTGAGCGACAGATTGGTGATCCAGCGCCCGACCGGATTGGCGAACGTCGAGTAGTAGGCGTACTTCCCGATTGAAGTCGCGACAAAAAGTTTGAAGTACCAGGGAGCGAAAGCGAAGGGGTCAATCAAGATCAGGCGGTTGACGCGTTCGGTGATTCGCGGCATCGCGGTCAAAGCAAGTATTGCGCCGCTGCAATTGCCGATCACCGTGATTGATTGCGAATCCAGCTTTGAAATTGCGGCGGCGATCTCGCGCGCCAATTCTTCCAGGCGCCACTCGCGCGGCGGTTGCGACCGCCCGCATCCTGGTAAATCCGCGCTGTAGAGCGTCGCGTCCGGGGGCAAATAATTTACGAGCGGCGCGAACGTCGTGTGATCGCCGCTCCATCCGTGCAATCCGAAGAAGACCCGGCTGCCTTGTCCGTATCGTTCAACGAACATAGCCATTGGCGCGGCTCTCGATTCTTTGCGCGGTCAGCTTGCCGCTGAGCGCCACCATCGGCATTCCCGTGCCCGGCGTCGTGCTCGCGCCGACGTAGTAAAGCCCGTCGACTTCTCTCGAATAGTTACGCGAGCGGAACGGGCCAACCTGAAACAGCGTGTGCGCCGCGCCGAACGCCGAGCCATCGAACAGACCGAAGCGCCGGCGCCATTCAGCCGGAGTAAAGACTTCTTCGACGACGATGCGTTCGGGATCGAGGCCGCCATCGCGCCGCCACAACCTGTCGAAAATGCGCTGTCTGACATCATTGATCGCCGCGGGCCAATCAACATTGGGCATTTCACTCAGCAGCGGCGTCGGCGCGAGCGCGAACATCGTTGTGGCGCCCTCGGGCGCAAGGCCAGGGTCGGTCTCCGAAGGCGCGGCGATGTAAAACGGCAATTGTCGCGGGATGCGTTTGAAGCGGAACAGATCGTCGAAGGCGCCCGAAAAATCGTCGGGTAGGAAAATAGTGTGGTGGCCGATGTTTTCCACTTTGCCACGAATGCCCCAGTAAAAGGTCATCACTCCGGGAGTCATCTTCACACTGGAATCCTTCAGGCGCGGTAATAAATGGCCGCCGAGCAATTCAGTATTCGTCGTCGGCAGATCAACATTCGAGACGATCGTTGAGCATTGGTAAAATCGCCCGTCAATCATCTCGACGCCGGCGACGCGGCGATCCCCCCGATGATTTTGGATGACGACCCGTCGAACGCGATGACCGGTGTGAATCCGAACGCCAAGCTCGCGCGCCAGGCGTTCGATCCCCTCGACCAGCGCATAAACACCGCCCTTCGGCAGCCACAAACCGTAAGCCAGTTCTCCGTAAGCCAGAATCGAAAACAGCCCCGGCAGATTGTAAGGCGAGCCGCCCAGGTACATTCCGTAAGAGCCTAACGCTTCGCGTATGTATCGGCCTTTGAAAAACCGACGCAGTTCGCCGTCAAGCGAGCGCCAGACGCCAAGCTTCGACATTTCACTCAGGCTGAGCGCGCCGATCCATTTAACCGGATTGTCTTCGTTGCGATGGATGAGCTTGTCGAAAGAGAGCCGGTACTTGATCGCCGCGTCGCGCAGAAACGCGATGACGCCGGGGCGCGAGCCGGGTTCAACACGCTCGCATTCGTCCATCAGTCTTTGCATGTTCGACGAGAGCGTGAACCGCGTCCCATCCGGCCACCGGAAACTGATCGAAGGATCAACCGGCGCCAACGTCACGTAATCTTTCAACTCTCGCCCGGCTGAGCGAAACAGGTCTTCAAAAACCCACGGGTAATTGAGCAGCGTCGGCCCGGTGTCGAACTTGAAGCCGTCGCGCTCGATCCGGTTGGCCCGCCCACCCACGCGATCGTTGGCTTCAAACAACGTGACTTCCCAACCCGCGAGCCGTAGGTGAATCGCAGCGCTTAGGCCGCCCAGCCCAGCGCCGATAATGATCACCTTTCCGCGTCGCGAGCCTTTCGATTTGCCGTTCAATTTTTCACTGCTGTCGTTACTCATCTGTTCACAATACGACCCGTATCCCGTTATCAGATGCTGGTATATGCATTTCTCTACAGATCGCTAAGGTACGCCAGCGGCAACCGCCAATATTTGCTCGCTGGCAGCGCGCGAAACTTCTCGCGCATCGGCACGCTCTCGCGGTGAAGGATACCGCGCGGACTGTTGGCGATGCGCTGGTTTAACTGTCTATAAACATCAATGCAGGCGCGGATCGCCACACGGCTGTCGGCATTGAACGCGTCCAGATTAGCCGATGAGTTGGCGTAATACCTTTCGGTAATTTCAGTCAGCCTGAGCAACACTCTGTTGATCGCGGGCCGTTGACCGGGATCATTGGAGTCAAATTCGTTGACGCCTTCATCGCGCAGCATATTCTGCGGCAGGTAGACGCGCCCTCTGCGCTGGTCTTCGGCCACGTCGCGCAGGAAGTTGGTCAATTGAAGCGCGATGCCCAGATCGCGGGCGCTTCGCAACGCGCGGTCGAAATCCTGCGGCGTGGGTGAGCCGTAAACGTAGGTCAGAAAATAACCGACGACGATTGCGCTGCCGTAGATGTAGGATTCGATCAGATCGTCGAGCGTCTCGAACCTGCGTGGCCACACATCCAGCCGCATGGCGTCGAGAAAGGCTCGATAGTGTTCGTGCGGCACACCCTTTTTGCGAACCACCTCCGCGAAGCTGGCGATGAAACACGGCGCGCCTGATTCGAGCGATTCACGAATTGACTTCGCCCGCAAAGCCGAGTTGTAGCGAGTCTCCCAATCGTCGAGCAGTTCCGCGCGCCGCGCTTGGATCAGCGGGAAAGTGTCAACTACTTCGTCCGGATAACGCGCCGCGGCGTAGATCGCTTCGACCTGAGCGCGTTTGTCCGCCGGCAGAAAGCGGGTGACGATGTAGAAACTGTCGCTGTAGGTTCGCAAAACCGCGCGAGCTTGTCTGACCAGAATCTCCCAGGCTTTTTCGTCGGAGGGCGCGGCGATGGCCCGCTCTCGCGTCTCCCGCTCCACCCGCTCCCATTTGGCGCAACCCCAAACTTCTGACGCCGAGACCGGCGATGAACCGAAATGTTCATCGCCGGATTGTTTCTTATTGAACATTTCGCTCACGGGCGCCACGCCATTTTCAGCAGCGATTCAAGAGCCTGCCTCAAATTCGGATGCTTGAATTTGTAGCCCGTATCCAGCGCGACTCGCGGAACAACACGCTGGCTGGCCATCACGACTTCGGCCATCTCTCCCATCAGAACGCGCAACGCGAATTCCGGAACAGGAAAGAAAACCGGGCGATTCAATGTGGCGGCCAGTTCCCGTGTGAACTCTTCATTAGTGACTATGCCAGGAGAGGCGCCGTTTACGGGGCCGTCAACCGCCGGCGTCATCAGCGCGTGCCGGAAGATTCCGACAATATCCTCGATGTGAATCCACGGGAACCATTGCTTCCCGCTGCCCAAACGCCCGCCCAGCCCCAGCTTGAACGGCAATAACATTTTCTCCAGAGCGCCGCCTGACGGGCTGAGGACAACGCCTGTACGTACAAACGCGACTCTGACGCCCAGTTCCCTGGCGCGCGCGGCTTCAGCCTCCCATTCCAGACAAACCTCGCTCAAAAAGCCGGAGCCTGGGTCTGAGCTTTCATTCAAAATTTCATCCCCGCGGGCGCCATAAAATCCGACCGCCGAACCTGAAACCAAAATTTTCGGCGGGGCGCTTGTCTTACGCATTCCGGCGACCAGGTTTCGCGTCCCTTCCACGCGGGAATCACGAATCCGTCGCTTCTGCTCGTCGGTCCACCGCGTTGAGGCCACTGGCTCGCCAGCCAAATGGATGACGGCGCCCACACCCTCCCAGGCCTGCGCGGGCGGCGATTCGGTCTCAGGCTGCCATCGAAAAGCGCTCACACCGGCCAAACTTATATCCGACGCCTGACGCCTGGACAAAACCACGACTTGATGGCCTTCATTGACCAATAGCTGACAAACCGCCCTGCCTATTAGCCCCGTAGCTCCCGTGATCAGAATCTTCATTGCCATACATCCGAATGGTTAATGCTCCGGAGGCCGCAGGTCAAGGCTTCAGCCACAAAACCAAGAGGCCGATCCCGCGAAGGATTCGGCCTCTTGAGTTATTTATGGGTCGAGTTGTTTATAGCCGGATGATTATTCCGGAGACTGAAATTCCGGGCAGTTGGACGGGAAGATCGGAATTATCAGGTTCGCAGCGGGAGTCAAGGTCAGATGGTGTAGATTGTGGCCGCTGCCGAAGGCCTTCGGAGCCGAATCCGCGCCACCAGCGCGGTTGATCACCGCGCCCAGGATGCCGATGTCGCTCAGCGAATAGAGCTTCATCCAACCCGAACGCGTCGCCGGGATTATATTCTCAACCCGAGGCGTCGTGCGCGGGAAGTTATTATTGATGCTTGCGCGGAACTGGCAGACCGGCGCAGGGAAGCTGAAGCTGTATGGAGTCTCCACGTCATTGTAAAGGATGCCAAACAGGTTGCCTAAGCCGGGGCCGGTCAGCGTGGCCGCTCCAATCCCCAGGTTTCCACCCACGCGGTTCAAAATCAGGAGCGTGTCGTTGCCATCAGCGCGAGCCGGGATGTTGTCCAGCGCCACCACGCGCGGCGCGCGGTTATAACTACCGGCTGTGTTGAGACCATCGAAGAAGAGGGCAGCCAAAGTGCCATCTGTACTCACCACGTTTGCGTTATTGCGTTTCGCGAAGGCGACGGCGCCGAGGTTGGCCGTGTGGCCGGTCGCGTACTTGACGTACTCGTCGCCAACCAGGAAGTTGAATTGAATCGGAAGACCATCCGAACTCGACGCAATGGCCACAATGTAACCACTGGTTCCCGGATCCTGCTCCGAAGCCAGGAGGCTGCCCGTCTGGTTCGCCGTCAGGCAGATGTAGTTGTCAGCAATCGAACAATCTGATCCGTTCACAAAAAACAGGTGGACAGCAACGCCAGTGAACGAGTTGGTGTTGGTAATGTTAATACGCGTGTTTGCCGCGACCGGACTTGCGGCGTCCGAAGTATAAGCGTTGTAGTAGAGGAGTGAGCCAGCTTTCTGATCGCTGGCTTCGGAATTCGACGCCAGGGCGTCACCGGGGTCGGCCGCGAGCGCAGCGCCAGCCAGCATAACCAACGACAGTAGCGATAAGGCAGCGCGTGTGAGTGTGTGTGTCATAATCCTTTTCTTGTCTCCTTCATTGTTTAGCGAGGTTAAAATGTTACTTCAACAGCAGCGATCTTGAGGTAGATTGGAATTAAAGCAAAACCTGAAGACAGCAAACGCCTGCCTGAGCGGTTTGATTAAACGCCGAGCAGCCATCAGATGGCGCCTACAGCCTTACTGATATAAACAGATGAACGGGGTTGAGTAGTTTATTGAACCAGACGGTAATGGGATGCTTAATCGAACATTTATCGGCCCCAGTGAGTTGGCCTTTGAATCTCTTGAATATTTATCCGGTGAGGGATACTCAGAGATTACACCTAACCTTTGGCAATCTACACATCAAGCGCTTTCCAGTCAAGATTTTTCATCCGGCAAGATCAGATTTGTTCCAAAAAATTTCGCTCGTCCTGCCCCACAGAAACCCGGCTTACATATCCATATCCCTCAAATCAAAATCGCGCTCACGTCTTCGCTCCGCCTTGCTAGCGCGACAAAAACTGAATTATAAACAGAAGACGTTGTCATCTTAAGATTGTCATCCGGGATTGTCATTTGGGCGCATGAGACGAGAATTAAAAATGACCGCCGCTTTATCGAAAAATTCCTCCTGCTCGCCACATAGCCGGCAGAGACTGTTATTCGCGTCTCTTCTGATCGCCACAATATGCTTATGTGTCTACGCCCCCATAACGATCAATAGCCAGAGCGTTCAGAATTACGCCAGGAGCGTCGAGCCAATCTTTCGGGAAAAATGCGCGGCTTGTCACAACCATGCCGTCAGACAGGGCGGATTGAACCTGGACAACTTTGACGCATTGATGAACGGAGGCAAGCACGGCGCAGTTGTCATCCCCGGCAAAAGCGGCGAAAGCCGCCTGGTCAAAATGCTCGAAGGTTCGATTCAACCCCGCATGCCAATCGGCGAGGCGCTGACCGACGAAGAGGTCAAAGTCATAAAAGCCTGGATTGACGCTGGCGCGCCGGGGCCAAACGCCACATCAGCGCAGCCAGCCAACGAGACTTCAAGTTTGAACCTCGCTCCCAAGACTGGTATCCCCGCAATTAAACCTGTCTCGCCGGTCAAAGCCGCCGCCGGCAGTCTGGCTTTTCACCCTGGCGGAAGAATGGTTGCTGTAGGCCGTTATCGGGAGGTGGAGTTGATCGACGCCACAAAAAGATCAATTATCGGCAATTTCGCCGGACACGCCGAACAGGTTCGCGCTCTCGCTTTCAGCCCCGATGGCAAACTGCTGGCGGCCGCAGGCGGCGATCCCGCTCAATTCGGAGAGGTCAAAATTTGGAGTGTCGCCGAGCGCAAAGAGACGCTTTCGATCCGCGGCCACCGCGACAACATCTTCGCCGTCGCGTTCAGCCCTGACGGATCGAGGCTGGCCACGTGCAGCTATGACCGTCTGATCAAACTGTGGGATGCGGCCACAGGCAAGGAGATCAAGACACTGAAGGATCACACCGACGCCGTCTTCGGCGTCGCCTTCAGCCCCGACGGGAAAAAACTGGCTTCGGCTTCGGCGGATCGCACGGTGAAGATTTGGGACACAGCGACGGGACAACGCATTTATACGTTGAGCGACTCGCTCGACGCCGTGAACACCGTGGCCTTTCATCCTTCCGGCAAACTGCTGGCCGCGGCGGGCGCCGACCGGGCGATTCGTGTCTGGGAACTCGGCGACAATGAAGGCCGTCAGATCAAATCGCTGATCGCTCACGAAGACGCCGTCAACCAGATAGCCCTCTCGCCTGATGGCAAGACTCTCGCTTCAACCGGAGCCGACAAACGAATCAAGATCTGGGATTTTTCGAAACTCGAAGAGATTCACACAACCGGGATTCAAACGGACTGGGTCTTCGCGTTGTCGTTCAGCCCTGATGGCAAACGGTTGGCCGTCGGCCGTTACGACGGCTCGATCGCGTTTTACGATACGGCGACTGGAAAGAATCTGGCAGGCAGGTGATTTCTAAGGAGGCTACGATGAAGGCTCTGCAACAACTCCTTGGCGCCATCGCGATTGCTGTCGTGTTTGTCGCGGCGGCTCGGGCGCAGATCGCTCAACCCTATCTGACTTCGATCACGCCAATGGGGGCGCAGCGCGGAAGTAAGGTCATCTTCACTGTCGAAGGCTTCAACCTAACTGATGCGACCGAAGTGTTGTGGAGCAAGCCCGGCGTCACTTCCGCCATCGTTCTCAATTCCGAGCTTGCGCGCGAGACGCCCGAGCCGTCGAAAGATCCGACCAAAAAACTTAGCGGGGACCGGGGCGCGCGCAACCGCCTGACAATCGAATGCGCCATCGCCCCCGACGCTGAGGTCGGTTTTTACAACTACCGCATCAGAACCTCTCTCGGCACGACCAATCTGGGCCGCATCTACATCGGCGCGCTGCGCGAAATCAAAGAGCGCGAGATGAATGACTCGCCGGCGGACGCTCAATCGCTATCGTTGCCAGCCGCCGCTGTGGGGGAGATAGGAAGGATCGGCGACACCGACTGCTTCAAATTCCAAGCGCGGGCGGGGCAGGAGATAGTCTTTGAAGTGATCTCCGCCGCGCTCAATTCCAAACTCGACTCCGTCCTGACACTACTCGACGAAAACGGCCGGACGCTCGCTTCAAACAATGATTACAACGGCGGCAAAGATTCCCTGCTCGCATACAGATTCAAACGGGACGGCGAGTTCGTCATCCGCGTCAGCGATCTGGAACACAAAGGGCGGATGGAGCAATACGAATACCGCCTCAACATCGGCGAACTCCCGCTCATCACCAACGCCTTCCCGCTCGGCGTCAGGCAGGGGACGCCAGGCGAAGTCGCAGTCACAGGCTTCAATCTCGGAACTGAACGCGCGACAGTGAACTTGCCGAGCGTCGCCAGGGGGACTAGAGGGACCAGAGAGATCAAAGGGAATGGATGGAATGCGACCACGAGGCTCAAACTCGACACGCCTCGTGGCGCCACGAATACGATCAAACTGGCCGCCGGACGCTATCCCGAAATGACGGAGAACGCGGCGCGCAGCGCACTGAATGCGCCGCAGCAAGTCAGCGTCCCGGTCACGATCAACGGAAGAATCTGGGATGGGGAGATGGAGAGACGGGAAGACGGGGCGATGGGGCGATGGGGCGATGGGGCGAATGAAGCGACGCCTCGCCTGGTCGGCCAGTCCACCGGCCGCGCGGTCTCCCAGTATCCCAGTCCCCCCGTCGCCCCATCGCCCCGTCGCCCCGACGAAGATTTCTACCGTTTCAAAGCCCGCAAAGGGCAGCGTCTCACGCTCGAAATCGAGGCGCAACGTTTCGGGTCTCCGCTCGACGCCGTGATCGAAGTTCTGGATTCAAGAGGCAATCAATTGCCTCGTGTAATCGCCCGCTGCCTGCTCGAGACCCAGCTCACGCTGAACGACCGCGACTCCGCCAGCCGGGGCTTCAGGCTGCTCAACTGGAACGGCATCCAGGCGGACGATTACCTGCTGGCGGGCAATGAACTGGTTCAAGTGGAGGTATTGCCGAAAGGCCCCGATGAAGACATTTTCTTCAAGAGCTTCCTCGGACAGCGGCTGGCGTTCGAGGGCACCACTCCCGAAGCGCACGCGGCCAATTCAACCGCTTACAAAGTCTCGCTACACGCGCCGGGAACGAAGCTCGCGCCGAACGGACTACCGGTGATGACGATCTATTACCGCAACGACGACGGCGGGCCGATGTACGGCAAAGATTCGAAGCTGAATTTCACCGCTCCCGAAGACGGCGAATATATCGTCCGGGTCAAAGACGTTCGCGGGATGCAGGGCGAACGTTTCGCATACCGGCTTTCGATTCACGAACCCGCGCCTGATTTCACGCTCTTCGCCGACCCCGAAAATCCTAATATCCCGCGCGGCGGCTCGCGGCCGGTCACGGTCACGGCTTATCGGGTCGACGGATTCGACGGCGAGATCAATGTGAAATTGCTCGATCTGCCCGCCGGATTTTCCGCAACCGAGGGAGTGATCCGTTCCGGGCAGAATTCAACCGTGATCATAATCTCTTCCGCGAGCGGCGCGGACGACGCGACCGCAAGCTTCCCGCTGCGTATTCAAGCGACGGCGAGTGTCAATGGCCGGCTCATCACTCGCGAGTTGGACACCGAAGAACGCATCGCAGTCGTATCAGTCGCGCCTCCGCCGGAACTGTTGGTCTGGGCGGAGCCTGCGCAAGTCACGCTCGAACCCGGCGGTCACGCCTTCGTGACGATAAAGGTCAAACGCGAGCGCGAATTCGCGGGACGCGTTCCGTTCGACGTGCGTAATCTGCCGCATGGCGTGATCGTCACCGACGTCGGCCTGAACGGTGTGATGATTACTGAGGAAGAGACCACGCAGCGGTTCCGGCTGGCTGCTGAAAGTTGGGTGAAACCGATGGAGCAACCCGTCTTCGTCGTCGGAAGAATCGAAACTTCCTCGCCGCAACGATCAGACTTCCCTGCGAAGCCATTCACGTTGATAATTCAGCGCCGCGAGCGGTAACGATCGCCGGCCCATTAGTGGACCGACGCTCGTTACCGCTCGCGGTACTGACAACTTTGAGGTGAATTAATGTCAAACTCGCCATCAGTCGAAGAACAACTCCGAGAGTGGGTCGGTCAGCTCGCGCCCGAACACAGGCAACTGTTGTTGATGATGCTGACCGAAGACGACCGCTTGCAGCGTTCAGCGCGGCTCGATTTCGCCGTTTCCCAGCTGCGCAAGCTGTGCAAACAGCGCCAACTCAATTGGGACGAGATGGCCGAGGGCGAACGCGAATCGTTTCTCGACAACCTGATCCGCGAGACCGAACTGTACGCCACTCAGGCCGGCACGCCTTCGATCGTTCAGGTTATTCCCTGCCATTGCTGTGGGCGCGAAGTGACTCCGAGCGATCTTTACCGAATCTATTTCGGCGAACGCCCGCCGAGCGTGGAGATTGCAATAGCCAGGCTGATCTTGATGGACACGGACGTCGACGCCCAATTCCCGCTTCCGGCGGACAACGAGATCACTATCGGCCGCGTTGACCCGCACCGCGGCATCCGGCCCGACGTTGATCTCTCGAAGTTCGATCCCGCGTCGCGCATTTCGCGCCGTCACGCGCGAGTCACCTCCCGCGGCAGCCAGTTTTATATCGAAGACCTGGGCAGCGCCAACGGCACGGTCGTCAACGGTCGCACCCGGCTGAAACCCCAGGAACCTTACCCGTTGGTTAACGGCGATGTTCTCAAGATCGGAGAGACCACTTTAAAGTTTGCCGTCTAGCGATTAGCCGGCGCTGAAGTTGGTCTCCTAAAGCAATCAGGCCGACGATTTGCTCTTCAAATGGCCGCCATTTATCAGTGAGACTGGAGAGGCCCTCCTCTGGCGTTACTAAAGGGGGATTGTCTTCTTTAGTTTGGAATTTGGTGAAAGTATCTGTCAGCTTATCCAGCCGGCTGTGAAAGTCGCCCAGCTCTCTGATCTGCTCTTCATTCAAAGCGCCGGACAAAGACGAAAACAATTTGTCGAAAGCCTGATGTCTCCACTGAGGCGGGTTGGACAAGCGAAAGTAATTTTCCTTCACTCTCCCACCTAAATTTCTCGCCTCGCGCGCGTAAGACTCGATTATTTTTCGCGCCGATTCCTGATAGTTGCGTAGGGCAGCGGTGTTTTCATCAATCTCCATACCCAGAAGATCACGTACTATGCCCTCTACTTTTCGCCCCCGTCGCCTCATTTGCCAGTAACCTAACACCCAGCCGGCCACAACGCCAATCAGAGGCTTGGCTACTTCAAAAAGCGCTTTGGTGAATTCATCCATGATGGCCTGCGACTCCTAGTGGACATCTGTTTTGCGCCTGTTCATGGCTTGTTTGCCTTTTTGCGCGTCCGCCAATCGCGCGCATTATGCGCCGTCTCGGCTGAGAGATCTATGGGAACTATCTCTGGACACCACGCGATATTTCCACAACTGTAATTCTGATCTTGCTTCAGTCGTATTGACGTTTGCCCCTGGATGGCCAACACTGCCCCGGAAATGTTCGCTGAAGTTCATTTCGACAATCCAACACGCTGGAGACCGGATGAAACGCTTACTGCCGCTCGTCGTGATCCTCTGTTGCGCCGGCCTGCTCTCCGCTGACGCGCGTCAACAAACCATCACCGCCGGCGTCGCCATCATCGGCGCGACCGTAATTGACGGCGCGGGCGCTGAGCCTGCCAAGAAAACCGTGCTCATTCGCGGCGACCGGATAGAGTCTATTGGTCCGGGATCCGAGATACCCGCAACCGCGCGCGTCATCAACGCCGAAGGGATGACGCTGATGCCAGGGCTGTTCGACCTGCACACGCACCTGCCTTACTCATCAGTCAACGGGACCATCGCCGACTGGCCGAAGAATTTGAAAGCCTACCTGTACTGCGGCGTGACTTCAGTGGTTGATTTCGGCGCGTACACCGAAATGTTCGAGCCGATGCGACGGTTGATCAGAACGGGCGTGATCGAGGCCCCGCGCATCAGCCTGGCGGCTCGGATAACGACGCCGGGCGGGCACGGGGCGGAAGGCGGGCGCGGCGATCTTTTTTCACTTGAAGTTTCGACGGCGCGTGAAGCCCGCGCAGCCGTGCGCCGCGTATTGCCATATCAGCCCGACGTGATCAAGGTCTTCACCGACGGCTGGCGTTACGGCGGCGCGCCTGATATGACCAGCATGAATGAGGAGACCCTGACGGCCCTGGTTGACGAGGCGCGCAAGAACGGGATCGAAGTTCTCACCCACACCGTCACGCTCGAAAGAGCCAAGATCGCCGCGCGCGCCGGAGTGGACGTGATCGCGCACGGGGTCGGCGACAAAGACGCCGACGAAGATCTGCCCAGGCTGATGAAGGCGAAAGGCGTAACCTACGCGCCGACGTTGGCGGTTTACGAGCCGCGCGGGCGCGATATTCTGACGCCGTTACTCGGCGCGGTGTTGGCCCCATCAGCGCGCCTTGCGTTCGTCCCGCCGCAGAATCCGCCGATACAACCCGCCGCCGGTTCGGCCGAAAACGGCGACCTGCCTCGTTTGCGCCGGTGGGCGATTTTGCAAAACAACACCGCCGCATTGCGCAAAGCCGGAATCGCTTTCGGCGTGGGTACCGACGCCGGCGTCACCGGCACGCACCACGGCTGGGCGACGTTGCGCGAATTGCAACTGCTCGTCGCCGGTGGATTAACACCGCTCGAAGCGATCACGGCCGCGACCGGCGGCGGCGCGCAAGCGATCAAAGTTGATCGCGAACGCGGGACGATCTCGCCAGGCAAGCTCGCCGACCTGGTCCTGGTCGAGGGCGAGCCACACAAGAACATCAGAGACATCGAAAAGATAAAGCGGGTCTTCCTGGGCGGGCGCGAGCTTGACCGCGGAAAACTGGCGCGCGAAATCGCAGAGCCTGGAATAACCCCGCTCCCGGCGGCGCCGGCGCGGGAATTGATTGACGATTTCGAAAGCGCAAATGGGCGCAGCTCAATTGACACGCTCTGGATCAATTCAACCGATCCCGGCGTTGACGCTTCGAAGATGCTCTTCGGCAGAATCACGCGTAAGTCCGGCAATCACGCCTTGTCAATCACAGCGCAAATGTCGGAAAAAGACCGCCCGTTCGGTCACATCAATATCCCATTGAGCCGTGGCGCAATCGAACCTGTGGATGCGCGCGCATTCCGCGGCGTGAGGTTCGATGTGCGCGGCGACGGCGATTACCTCTTCCTCGTCTCGGCTTACAATTCCCCCAACTTTCAAGCCTCTTTCAAAGCATCGCCGCAATGGCGAACGGTCAGCATCGACTTTTCTTCGCTCAATCGGCTTCAAGCGCAAAGCGAACCGTGGCCCGGCGACAAACTGCGGATGCTCAGTTTCGAAATCGCGCGCCCTGCCGGGGCTTTCGCGTGGCTGGAAATTGACAATGTAAGATTTTACCGTTGATCGCGGGGCTGAGAGGGGTTAAATTGGCCGTATCTCAAAACCCCTTGGAGAGCGAAGTATGAGTGACGAGGCAAAGACGAATATCTCAATCTACCGACTTCCCTGGCCAACAATTTAATCCATCACCCGCATAAAGAGACATATGACCAATCAATCAACACTTTACAAAAACCTCGATAGTTACATCCGCAACGCGCGTACCGAATTTGAAGACAAACTCGCCGCGCTCGTCGAAACCCCGAGTATCAGCAGCGATCCCGAACGGCGCGGCGACATCACCCGCTGCGGTGAAATCGCGGCTCAATACCTGGGCGACCTTGGCGCCAAGGCCGAGTCTGTCTCAACGCCCGGCTACCCCGTGGTCTTCGGCTCGCTCATCACTGATCCGAAAAACCCCACGGTCACGATCTACAACCATCTGGACGTGCAACCAGCCGACGCTTCGGAATGGCACAAAGCGCCGTTCACGTTCCATAAGATCGGCGACCGTTATGAAGGGCGCGGGACGACCGACGACAAAGGGCCTGCGCTGACCGCCATGCTCGCGGTTCGTTACGCGGTCGAAAACGGGTTGCCGCTCAACTTCAAATTCATCTGGGAACTCGAAGAGGAGATCGGTTCGCCGAACTTTGAATATTTCGTCAAGCGGAGCAGAGGCCATCTCAACACCGATTCGGTCCTCGTCTCCGACACGATCTGGATTTCACGCAAACAACCGGCTGTGCCTTACGGCTTGCGCGGGTTGCAGGGCTTTCTATTCAAACTGGAGACGCACGCGAAGGACGTGCATTCGGGACTGGTCGGCGGCGTGGCGCGTAATCCCATTGGCGAGTTGGCGCAAGTCATCAGCCAATGCTACGACGCGAAGACGGGCAAGGTAAAAATCCCCGGCTTTTACGACGATGTGACTCCCGCGACAAAAGCCGAGGTCAACAGCTTCGTCAATTCGGGCTTCACAACCAAAGGGTACCAGAAAGCGCACGAGTTGAAATCAATCCGCCCGAATATGAAGAGCGAGGCTGACGTGCTCAAAGCGTTTATGGCTATGCCGACGTTCGAATTGCATGGCATCACGGGCGGATACACCGGCCCTGGCGTCAAGACCATCGTGCCTTATCGCGCCGAAGCCAAGATCAGCGCGCGGCTCGTGCCCAATCAGCGCCCGGCGAAGGTCGCCAAGCTGATCAAGGATTTCGTCAAACAGGTCAACCCCGACGTGAAGGTCGAAGCGATCCAGTCGCTCGAACCTTTCATCGGCGATTTTGAAGGTCCCTACGCCGACGCCGCGCGCACGGCGATGAAATTCGCGTTCGGCCGAATACCCGCCTTCACGCGCGAAGGCGGGTCAATCGGCGCGGTCGTTACAATGCAAAAACACCTCAAAGCGCCGATCACGTTTCTCGGACTGAGTCTGCCCGAACACGGCTATCACGCGAAGAACGAGAATTACGATTGGGGCCAGACCGCCGGCGGGATCAAAATGTTCGTGAAGTACTTCGAGGAGATCTCGAAGCTCAGGTGAAAAGGGAGTGTGGAGTGGGGAATGCGGAATGCGGAATGCGGAAAAAAAACCCATTCCCCATTTCCCATTCCCCATTCCCCATTCCCCATTCCCCATTCCCTACTTCGACAACTCCTGGATCGCCTCCCAATGCGCATTGCTTACCGGCATCACAGATAGCGGCGGCAACTGCGCAGGGTCAAAATCGCTCAGCGCGTTCGACGCTTTGATTTCGGCCAGCAGAACGGGCTGGCTGAATTTGCGTTTGGGCCTGATTTCAACGACCACGACCGACTCGTCATTTTCTTCCGGGTCGGGATAGGCGTCGTTGACGGCTTCGGCCACTCCGACAACGGCTTTTTCGGCGCCGGCGTGATAGATAAGAATCCGATCGCCGAGCCGCACTTCACGCAGGTTTTTGAGTGTGACGCTGTTTCTCAAGCCACTCCACATCACCCGCCGGTCGCGTTCCAAATCGCCATATGAGTAATCTTCAGGTTCGGTCTTAAACAACCAATATCTGGGCATAAATTTGATCTCCCACCTTTTGTGTCAGAGATTGAAAGGAAGATGCCCGGTCCGAATTCACACTTCGGGCGAGCAATGACCGGAAGGTTACCAAGGCGTCCATGGGGGATGTTTGGGGGGGGATGTTTGGGAGGGAGATTATTTTGATACGGGTTTCGCCAGATCGGCGAGTATCGCATTAGCCGCGCGCTGCAAATCCCGTGGGGTGAGGATCATTTGCAACCCGCGCTGGCCCGCGCTGACGCTGATGCGGTCGTGATCCAGCGCGCTTTCGTCAAGGTAGAGTGGATATTTCTTCTTCGATCCGAGCGGGGAGACGCCGCCGCGGATATATCCCGTCAGGGATTGTATTTCCTTTACCGGCGTCATCTCAACCCTTTTGTTGCCCGTCGCCGCGGCAAATTTCTTCAAATCCAATTCGGCGTCGCCGGGGATACAGGCCATTATCACGCCGGTCTTGTCGCCGCGGGCGACTAATGTCTTAAACGTGGCTTCGGGCGGCATATTGACTTTGCGCGCCACACTGACGGCGTCGAGTTCGTCTTCGCTGAATTCGTAAGCGCGCAACTCATAGTTGATCTTCAACTGGTCGAGCATTCGCGCCGCGATGGTCTTCATTTCCCACAAACGTTCGGGGCATAGCCCCTCAGAATTATTGCCCTTGCCCGGAAGGCCAGAGGCCTTCCGCACATCTGGCGGCACAGCCGCGGTAAAGCCGCGCTTCAATTGCACGAAAGGCCAGAGGCCTTCTGCGCATCTGGCGGCACAGCCGCGGTAAAGCCGCGCTTCAATTGCACGGAAGGCCAGAGGCCTTCTGCGCATCTGGCGGCATAGCCGCGGTAAAGTCGCGCTTCAATCGCTCCGGGCGGTCAACGCCTCTTCTTCGGCCGCCAGCGCGGATTCCCACGATGAATAAAGCTCCGCGAGTTTGTCATCGAGGGTCTGGTACTTTTCGCTCAACTCGAACAGGCGTTCTTTGTCTCGCGCCACCTCTTCAGTCGAAAGCAGCGAGGACAACTCGGCCAGTTCGGACTCGACCACATGAATCTCGGCTTCGATCTCGGACGCCGCCGGCTGTTTCCGCTTCGGCTTCCTGTCCGCGTTCGGTTTCGCGGCGCCGGCGCCGCGACGCGCGCGTTCCGCTGAGCGAGCCACGGCTTCACTGGCCTGTTTTTCGGCGAGCGCGCGATGATGCGCTTCGTAAAATTCGCTGTAACCGCCGTTGAAATATTCGACGCCCTTCTCGCCTCCTTCTTTTTTGAGGACGAGGATCTGGGTCGCGACGCGATCCAGGAAGTAGCGGTCGTGCGAGACGGTGATGATCGTGCCGTCAAAATCGTTCAGCGCGTCTTCCAGCGCTTCGCACGACGCGATGTCCAGGTGGTTCGTAGGCTCGTCAAGCGCCAACACGTTGACGCGCGAGTAGATCAATTTCGCCAGCGCCAGTCTTCCCTTCTCGCCGCCCGAAAGCGCCGTGACCGGCTTGAACACGTCGTCGCCGGTGAAGAGAAAACGCCCCAGAAACCCGCGCAACTCGCCGTCGGGCACGGCCGACGAGGCGACGCCGCGCAACTCTTCGATCACAGTGTTGCGCTCATCGACGGTCAGCAGGCGCTGGTCGTAGTAACCAATGTTAACGCCCGTTCCCCAGCGCAGCTCCCCATCGAGCGGTTGCTGTGCGCCCAGGATCGTTCGCAACAGCGTGGTCTTGCCCGCGCCGTTGCCGCCGATGATTCCCAGCCGTTCGCCGCGCTGCAGCAACAACGACAGATTGCTCGCCAGCGTTTTTGACGGAAAGCCAATCGCCAATTTGTCCAGTACCAGAACCTGGTCGCCCGTGCGCGCCGCCGGCTTGAGTTTGAAGTTGGTCGTTTCCGCGCCGCTGGCATTTTCCAGCCGCTCCATTCGCTCGAGAAAATTGCGGCGCGATTTAGCCTGCTTCGTCTTCTGGCCGGCGATGTTGCGGCGGATGAAATCTTCGGTCCGCGCGATCATCTCCTGCTGCTGTTCGTAAGCGCGCTGCCGCCGCTCGCGACGTTCCTCCCTCTCGACGAGGTAAGCGCTGTAATTGCCCCTGTAACTTTCGACCCGCCCGTTCTCCAGATCGAGAACGCGGTTGACTGTGTGATCGAGGAAGAAGCGGTCGTGAGAGATGATCAGGTAGGCCGATTTGTAGCCCGACAAAAATTCTTCCAGCCATTCGACGGCTTCTACGTCCAGATGGTTCGTAGGCTCGTCGAGCAACAGGATGTCGGGTTCGAGCAACAACAGCCGCGCCAACCCCAGCCGGTTCTTTTCACCGCCGGACAGGCTTTCGGCGCGCTTATCGAATTCGCGCTTCGTAAATCCCAGACCGAGCAGAACAGCCTCGGCGCGCGCGTGATAACTGAACCCGCCCTCATGCTCGTAGGTCTGCTGCGCCTCGCTGTACTCATGCATCACGCGATCGAGTTCGGCGCCCGAACTTTCGGTCATCGCGTGTTCCAGCTCTCGCATCTTCGTTTCGAGCGCGCGCAGCTTTTCGAAGACCTCGAGCGCGGAGTCAATGACCGTCTGCTCGCCACGAAAATCCACTTGCTGAGCGAGCGCGCCGTAACGAAACCCGCGCAATCGTTCGATCTCGCCATTATCGGGAGTTTCGCCGCCCGTGATCAGACGCAAGATGGTCGTCTTGCCCGCGCCGTTGCGGCCAACCAGACCAACGTGTTCTCCGGGATTGATCTGAAAAGTGACGCCGCGCAACACTTCCTGCGCGCCGTAGGCTTTGGTTACTTCTGTGAGGCGAAACAGCATGTTTGAAGACAAGGGGACAAGGAGAAGGGGAGACAAGGGGACAGGGGGACAGGGAGACAAGGGGACAAGGAGATTTATTGTTCCAAGAAGCGAATGATTCTCAATTACGCGAAAAGTAAATCAATAACTTTTTTCAATCTCCTTGTCCCCTTGTCTCCCTGTCTCCCCTCTTAATTCTTCTTCGGCTCCGCAGTCGGGGATGGACTTCCACTTGCGCCACTTGCAGTGGCTGCTGGCACGGGGCGCAACACGCCGAAGCTGTTCGGGTTTTCGAGCAGGCGCTGGGCCAGGAAGTTTTCGATCTTGGCCTCGTCGCGCGCGCGCGCCTGAATCGCCGCGTCAACAACCTGCTTGCGCTGAGCCAGGATCGTGTCCTGAATCTCTTTCCTCACGCTCGGATCATCCTGAGCGCGGTCACGCGTTTCGGTCTGTTTGCCGGTGACTTTGAAGATATGCCAGCGGCCAGCCGAATCCTTGATCGGCTCGGTGACGTCGCCCGGCTCCATCGAGTAGAGCTTATCGCCCAGCGCGGATGGCAGCCCCATCAACTGCGGTAGATCGGCGAACTGCGACCTGGCGAGGAAGCCGAGGTCGCCCGATTGGTATGCGCTCTGGTGTTCCGAGAGCTGGCGCGCGATGGTGGCGAAATCTGCGCCGTTGTTGAGTCGTGTCTTGATGTCGCGGGTGCGCTGTTCGGCCTGGGCGTCTCCCTTCGCGTCAAATTTGGCGCCGTTGTCCGCGGGATCAATGACGATATCCGAAAGCGCCACGCCCGGTTGGATCGAATACTGTTTCGGATTGGCTTTGTAAATGTCAGCGATTTCGCGGTCCTGCACCTTGAGCTGGGATTGCGCATTTTCGTAGAGCTTCTGGATCGAGAGCTGTTTCTTAACAGACTCGCGGAACTGGTCCTGGGTCTGGCTGGTCTTTTTCAGCTCCTCCTCGAACGCCTCTTCGGTAAGCCCGTTCTCGACTTTGTAACCCTGTATGAACTTCTTGATGTCGTCCTCGCTGAGAACGATGTTGTCTTTCTGCGCGCGCTGGTAAAGCGCTTCCTGCGTGATCAGGCTGTCCAGGGCCTGTATCCGATACGCGGCCTGTTGAACCTGAGAAAGCTGGGCTTCCTGCCCGCGGAATTGCTGTGCGAGCACGCGGTCAACGTCTCTGACCAGAATCTTCGTGCCGTTGACGGCGGCGGCGACCTCATCACTGCCGCCCGAACCGGCGGAGGTGTTCCCCTCGCCGCACGATGACGCCAGAAATGAGAATGAAAGAATGATTATTGGTAACAAAATTTTACGCACTGTGTTTTTGCTCCTGCGGAAAATGTACCGTAGGTTGTCCAACCTGCGGACGACTTAGTTAAGGAATCGTTCAATTGCCTCCAGGCGGTTTGATGATGAAGTCTCCGCAGGTTGGACAACCTACGGTACATCGCTCGCCAATTTTCATATTTTCAGGGCGTCGTCAAGGACGACATGAATGACTCCGTCGGATATGTGTTCAACAACCGGCCACAGGCGTCTGGCCTGCCGATACTTCTTTGAATCTTTTGAGGCGCTTCACGCCAGCGCGATGACATCAATCTCGACCTTGACGTCACGCGGCAAACGAGCGACCTGTACCGTGGCTCGCGCCGGCTTGGTCGCGCCAAAGCGCTTCGCATAAATCTCATTCATGGCCGCGAATTCGTTCATATCGGCCAGATAGACCGTCGTTTTGACTACGCGGTCGAGCGATGACCCGGCGCCTTCGAGGACAGCCTTCAAATTGTCCAACACTCGCTCGGTCTGCGCCTCAATCCCGCCCTCGACGATTTGCATCGTCGCCGGATCGAGCGGAATCTGTCCCGAAGCGAAAATGAAACCATTCGCCTTAATCGCCTGTGAATACGGGCCGATGGCCTGCGGCGCGCGGTCGGTCTGTATGCTCTCCATATTTATGATTTCCCGCCTGGTAGTTAGATTGGGACTGCGAAAGTAGTCCGGGATTCTACTCGAAAAGACGGATGGTTGAAAGACAGCGCGACGGGGCGACAGGGCGACGGGGCGATTTTGAAGACGCAGTAATTCTTTCCTGTGTCTCCTCCTCTCCCCCTCTCTTCGTCTCTCCCCTCTCCGTCGCCCCGTCGCCCCGTCGCCCCGTCTCTCTGTCCTGGGTTTACTTGACGTTAATCATCACCGTATTCGACGTTTTGCCGTCGACGGTGAGTTTGACCTCGACGTCGCCGATTCCTGCCAGGCTGCGGCTCAATCGGATGTTGATTTGGTCGAGTCCGACGAAGCCGCCTGCCGGCCCAACGTATAAAACCTCAGCGTTCGCGCCACCGATTGTCGCTGACGAAGCCGCGAGCGAGCTGCGGAACCGCGTTCCCGTGCCGAATGCGACCAGGAAGACCCGATCCGTTTCCGGCCCGAGATCTATCGGAACGGGGACGAACTTGTTCGCGGCCTGATCGAATCGAGCCACCGGTTCAAATGTCTGTTCGCCGTTCGCCTTGATGCGAAGCGCGACGGCCGAAGCCACGTCTCGCCCATTGGAGTTGGCCGAGAACAATCCCGGAGCGACGCTCGCGATCTGGACAACGCCGGTCGAGACCGAACCGTCGCCGCTGGTGATCGTAATCGTCGCGGCGCCGGTGGCCGTACTCGGTGGGATCTCGAAGTTAACCTGCGCGGGAGCGACGAAGAAGAGCGGGGCTAGACGTTCGACCGCAGACGCGTCACGCGCTCTGACGGTTGTGCCATTCAGCAACGTTGGCAACGGCGTCGAATTAGCGGGCCGATCCGATGTCGCCAGATTCTGTCCAAACGCCGCGGCGATTGATTCGGGCGCGAGCGCGCCGTCCATGAAGCTCGCGGCCGAGACGCTAGAGACGATTCGAAATCCGCCGGTCGGTTGGATCTTGCGGATTCGATAATTGCCCCAGTCCGCAATGTAGATTACGCCGTTTCGGTCGAGCGCGACATCGGTCGGCAGGAAAACCTGCAAACTCGCCGGATCGCCTCCGTCGCCGAAGGTCCCGGCTATCCCATTGCCCGCAATTGTCGTGATCAGGCCCGCGCTGCCCGCGCTAGTGGATATCTTGCGGATACGGTGATTGGCGATATCAGCGAAATAGAGATCGCCGTCGGAATCGGTGGTCATAAACCCGCCTCCGGCGATCTGCGCGCCAAGGGCAGCGCGGTTATCGCCGTTGTAGCCGGCGGCGCCGGTTCCGGCGATGGTCGTGATCACGCCGTCGGTTCCGACGCGGCGAATGCGGTTGTCAAAGCGATCAAGGATGTAGAGCGCGCCGTTTTTATCAACCGCGACTCCGAAAGGCAGTTTGAATGTGGCCGCCGTAGCCTGGCCGCCGTCCCCGCTGAATCCCACCAAACCGTTGCCAGCGACCGTCGTAATGACGCGGGTGCTCGCGTTCACCTTTCGCACTCGCGAATTGAACGAATCGGCGATGTACAAATTGCCCGCCGAATCGAGCGCAAGTCCGGCCGGGGAGAACAATCTCGCCTGTGTGGCAGGGCCGCCGTCGCCGCTGAAACCGAGTTCTCCGGTTCCGGCGTATGTTGTGATCACGCCGTTCGGCGCAACGCGGCGAACGCGATGGTTATTGCTGTCGGAGATGTAGACGGCGCCTGCCGCGTCAACAACTATGTCCTGCGGGACGTTCATCGCGGCCGTGGTGGCCTCCGCGCCGTCTCCGCTGGCGCCGAGCGCGCCGCTGCCCGCGAACGCGCTGATCGTTCCCCCTGGCGTGATCCGCCGCACGCGGTGAGCCTCGTCGTCGGAAACCAGCAGATTACCTGAAGCGTCAACCGCAAGCCCAAAGGGCGACAATCGCGCGGCGATTGCGGCGGCGCCGTCACCACTGTCGCCGGGACTGCCGGTTCCCGCAAACCCGGAGCCAATCCGCGCCGCGTTGAACATCACTGCCAGTGACGCTTGCCCGCTGGCGCCATTGGTGTCCCACGCAGTCACGGTGATGTTGTTCAACCCGGCAAGCAACGTAATGTTCTGAACGCCCCACGACGCCGCGCCTAATGCGACACCGCCGCCGCCACGATCGTTACTCCAACGCACCTGGAAGACCCCGACGTTGTCCGTGGCCGCGCCGCTCAGATTCAGCGATCCGCTGGTAGTCAGAAAGATCGCGGCCGAAGTCGGAGCTGTGATGGTAACGGTTGGCGGCGTCGAATCATTCATCACGGACTGATTCAGTTTGCGTACCCGGAAGTTGTCGCGATCGCCGACGTAAAGATTGCCCGCCGGATCAATCGCCAGCCCCGTCGGAGCATTTAGAGCCGACGCCAGCGACGCAAGGCCTTCTCCGTTGAACCCGGCGGCGCCCAAACCGGCGATCGTCGTGATGATGTTTGCGCCCGCGGAGACTTTTCTCACGCGATGGTTACCGCGGTCTGAGAAATAAAGTGCGCCCGCTTGATCAACAATCGCTCCGATGGGGGCGAAAAGCAAAGCGTCCGTCGCAGGGCCGCCGTCGCCGCCAAAACCGCGAACGCCTTTGCCGGCAATCGTAGTGATCTTGCCGTCCGCCGCCGTAACCTTGCGAACGCGATCGTTGCCGGTATCGCAAATGATTAGATTGCCGTCCTTATCCACCGAGACATTGAGCGGGCCGGCAAGTTGGGCCGCAGTCGCGGGGCCGCCGTCACCGTCGAATCCCGGCGAGCCGTTACCCGCAACCGTGCTGATAATTCCGTTCCCGGCGTTGACCTTGCGAATGCGGTGATTGTTGGTGTCAGCGATGTAGAGGTTGCCGTCTTTATCAACAGCCACATTTTGCGGTTCGTTGAATTGCGCCGCTGTCGCGGGACCGCCGTCACCACCGAACCCCGCCATGCCGTTACCGGCAATCGTGCTGATCACGCCGGTCGCCGCGGTCACCTTGCGAATGCGATTGTTGTCGTTGTCGCAGATGTAGATGTTGCCCGCGCCGTCAACCGCGACGCCGATCGGGAAATTGAGCAACGCGTTGGTCGCGGGGCCGCCGTCGCCGCTGAAACCAAACTGACCTGGTTTGCCAGCGACCGTGCTGATCACGCCTTGCGGAGCGACTTTGCGGATCACGTCGTTGTCAGAATCAGTCAGGTAGAGGTTGCCCGCGCCATCAAAATCAATGCGGATCGGGCGGGTGATGGGCGTCAAAACGGCCGGGCCGCCATCGCTGCCTGAGCCGCGTTGTCCCGTGCCGGCGACGGTCGTCAAAACCGATTCCGGCGCCGAAGCCACGTTCATTGTCGCGCGGCCGAGGTTGCCCGCCGCGTCGCGCGCCGTGACTGTGATCAAATTCATTCCCGGAGCGAGCGGGATATTAGTTGCTCTCCACAAGGTTCCGCGGGTGAGCGTGGTCGCGCCCGCCGCGCCTCGACTCGTCGCCCAGGCGACCGCGACAACGGCGTCGTTGTCTCTGGTCGCGCCCTCGATTGTGATCAGGCCGGTTGTGTCAACGAACGCCGGCCCAATTTGAGGCTCGACGATTGTAATCTCCGGCGGTTCGATGTCGTCGCGTCCGGGCTGGAAGACGGTGAAGGTCCTGCCCGCTATGGCTGCGGCGCCGACGCGCGGCGCAAATGTCGCGTTTTCGTCAACCGTGTAATTGACCGAGCTGGAGCCGGAGCCACTACCACTTACTTTCAACCACGGAGCGTTGCTTGCGGCGGTCCAACTACATCCGGAGGGTTGAGCGCTAACGTTGATCGTCCCGTTGGCCGCGTTTGCGCTGGCGTTGATTGTCGATGGCGAAAGCGCGTAGTTGCAGCCCGTGTTGTTGAGCGTTACGCGCCACACGCCGCGCCCGTGAGTGAAGGCGTACAGATTAGTCACTCCGTTGGCGATCTGAATCTGCAGCGATTCGGTGATCACGTTCGGGAAACCCGAAGTCTCGACGGCCCAGTTCGCGCCGCCGTCGGTCGAGACGAAGACTCCCGAGTCCGTGCCGATGTAGAGTCGCGAGGTGTTCGACGGATCAATCGCGATGCTGTGAACCGGAATGTCAGGCAACGCCCCGGCGCCCGACCCGCCGAGCGGATTCCAGGTCGCGCCGCCATCAGCAGTGCGCCAGACGTGCGTTCCGCCGAACGTCGAATAGGTCGCATAAGCGATGTCTTTGTCGCCCGGATCGAAGGCCAGTGACGAGACCCAACCTGAGCGCGGGCGCGTGGACGGCCAACTGGTGGCGGCCGTCGCCGTCAGCGCGTTGCTGTTCCGATGAATAAAGCCGTCCGCCATTCCCGCCAGTGCGCGGTTCGAATCCACCGGCGCGATGGCGATAGCGCTGACCTGGGTGATGCCGGCCGTGAGTGTGCTTGCTCGAACCCATCTGGCCGCGCCGTTGTCAGTGCGCCAGATGAAATCGCCGCCTGTCCACAAGCGCCGCGGGTCGCTCGGATCCATCACAAACGGAGTGATGAATAACCCGCCGTCGCTGCCCCTGATCCCGGCGGTAGCGTCACTGAATGTCGCGCCGCTATCGGTGCTTTTGACGAATGAAATACCAATGTTGGCGGCGTAGAGCGTGTTTGGATTCGTGAAATCCACGGCTGAATACCCGCCATCGCCACCATGAATCTCCGTCCACCCATTCACGCTTCCGCCATCGGTCCCGAGCAGCGTGCCGTTGTCCTGCGCGCCGCCGAAATAGCTCTTGCCGTCGGGCGAAACCGCGCCGGAATAGAACTGGGTCACACCGTAATTGTTATTGATCGAAGTCCACTTGACTGCCGAGTTTTCGCCATTGCACGTCGCGGTTTTGCCCATGGCCACCGTGGCGCGTGCATTGTCCGTGCGAAAAAGGCCGCCGTCGCCGCCGACGTACATCGTCTGGTTGCCGGCGCCGTTGTACTGCGGATGAAAAACGATGGTGTGTTGATCGGCATGCGCGTAAGAGGCCAAGTTGGCCTCGCCTCTCGCTTCAAGCCACCAGTAAGAGGCCACGCCCCAATTCTTCCCGCCGTCGTCCGAACGGAAAAAATCAACTCCCCCGGCCCAGACGCGGTCGGGATCGAGAGGGTCAACCGCGATCACGTTGTTGTACCACCCCTGGTTAAGAAAATCGTTGGAGAGATCGAACTGGCAATCGGTCAATGTCGCGAAAAACGGGTTTGACAAGAGCAGCGTGTTCAACTTGTTTTGGTCCTTGTTGCTGACCTGAGTCGTCCATGAATTGGCCGCCCCCGCGGCAGTCGAACGGAAGACCGCATGCAACCCATCCGCATAAGGCCCGACGTCAATGCTCGCCGCAAGAGCGTAAATGACCTCCTGATTCGACGGGGCAATCGCCAGGCTGGTTCGCCCCATCTCAGGCTGAGTCAGGACGCGTTCCCACGCCCCGGCGCCGCCCGCGTCGGTATTGCGATAGATCGTCGCAGGCTCGAACGTGCCACACGATGCGAAAAGGAAATCGGTCTGCCTATCGGTGCGGATCGCCAGGTCCAGGCAGCCTCCGGCGACCGGATCGCCGTCCACATTCTTCGGCTCCAATACTCTGGTCCAAGTCGTCCCTCCGTCGGTCGAACGCCACACACCGGTTCCGGTCGCGGCATAGATCCGATTACGGTCGTTAGGGCTGATGACGATGTCATTGACGTAATGAAAATCCGGAGTGTTCGCGCTTTCGAGCCGCGCCCATGTCGCGCCGCCATCGGTCGTCTTGAAGATGCCCGCGCCACGCACGGCGTCAACGTTGAAATAGCCTTCGCCCGTTCCGGCGTAGATCACATTCGGATCGCCAGGCGCCATTGACATAGAGTTGACGGCAAGATTGGCGATCACATCGGCAATCGGCGCCCACGACTGCCCGCCATTGGTCGTTTTCCAGACGCCGCCCGCGACGCCCGCGGCATACATAACGTTCGCGTCCTGCGGATTGATCAGGATCGAGCGCGTGCGCCCGCCAATATTGCCCGGGCCAAGCGAGGCCCACATACCGTTGTTTGGATCAACCTCGGCGCCGAGCGGCGCGCTGAAGTTTTCACGATCCGAGACCAGGCGGCCGAGCGAGGTTGAAAAATACCGCATTCCGCGCATTCGCTCCTGAGCTTCAAAATATTTTTCCACCGGCAGCTCTCTTTCGCCTTCGGGCAGACGTTTTTGAACAAAGTACTTAGCCGCTTCGCGCGGCTTGTCGTACGCCTGGCTGAAGATGTAGTTGAAAAGCCCGCTGGGCGAGAAATCGAATGGGCTGACGGAATCTTCCGGTTGTTCAATGCGCTGTTCAATAAGATCAGCCGTAGTGTTTGCTGTGGCTTCTGGCAATGCGCTCTTACCCTTCCTGTCCGAAGACTCGAGCCCGTGCATTTGCCTTCGTATCCGCCGCGCGCGCGTCAACCACTCAGGCGCTTTGTCCGCTTCTTTGCCTTCCGATCTTTTTCCCTTGCCCTCGCTGATCGAGGCCGACACGCGTGGCAGCAGCCAGGCGAACGTCATCAACAGGAATACGGCGAGCGTCATCAACAAGAACAGACGGGTGTTATTCCTCAGACGGATGATCAAATTGTGCATTCAATGTTCTCCTTAACGGCTGAGAGCGAACCGCAGTTATTTGTTTGTTTATGGTTACGGGTTAAGAGAAGAAACCATGAAGGCGGGAGGGGATAAAAATACAGGGCTTTTCATTTTCCGTTTATCACTTGCCATTTTTCATTTGTCATTGCCGGAGGCGCGCGGCGATCAGCAATGACAAATGACAAACGTAAAATGGCAAATGGCAAATGAAATACAGGCGCGCCTCAGAATTTTTGCTTAAGCGCTTAATGCCTTTATCTCACTCTCGACGCTTCGTGGCAGGGCATCGCCTCGTCGGCGTGTGAATTGGTTCAGGCGCTGTACGCCGTGGCGTTAAGGCGTTCGACTTCGATCACGCCTTCGACGCCTTTCAGCGCGCTGACCACGCGCTCCAGATGCTGCAAATCGTTGACATCAATAGTCAGGTCAATCCTTCGGGTTCCGTCGTTAAGAGTCTCGTCATCGGTGCTGGCGTTGCGGATGTTGGTTTTGATGTTGGCTATGGTATTGGTCAACGCCGCAAGCTGTCCGGTGCGGTCTTTCGTCAACACCGCCAGCTTCACAGCGTAGGGATTTTTAGCCTTGTCGGTCATCCACGCGACCTCGATGACCCGTTCGCGATTGACCATCAGGTTCGCGGCGTTCTTGCATCGCGTGGCATGGACGCCCACACCTTTGCCGCGCGTGATATACCCGATGATCTCTTCGCCGCGGATCGGGCTGCAACAGGGCGCGCGATAGACCAGCACGTCGTCAACGCCCTTGATCAGTATGCGGTCATCGCCCAAACGCAGCGCGCGTTTGACGACGTCGGCCACCTTCTGCAACTTCGATGTCTTCGCCTGCTCGATCTCGGCCAAGTCTTCGGCCTTCACAAACCGGACCAGGGCTGTGCGCGCCATCAATTTGCCGTAGCCGATGGCCGCGAACATGTCGTCAATTTTGGCGTAGCCGTTGTCGTTGAGAAACTTCGCGAGTTGCGGATCTTCCAAAACCTGTTTGGGCTTCAAGCGAAGTCTGACCGCCGCTTTCTCGAAAATCTTACGCCCCATTTCAACCGATTCCGCGCGCTGGCGCTCGGCGATCCAGTGCTTGACCTTGTTGCGCGCTTTCGAGGTGGCGACGAAGTTGAGCCAGTCGCGACTCGGTTTGTGCCCGGGCGTCGTCATGATTTCAAGCACGTCGCCGTTTTGAATCTGGTACTTCAAAGGAACGATCCTGCCGTTGGCTTTTGCGCCGGTACATTGATCGCCGACCTGGGTGTGGATCGCATAGGCGAAATCAATCGGCGTGGAGTTGCGCGGCAACTGGATCACCTTGCCTTTCGGCGTGAAGGCCAGGACCTCTTTCGGGAAGAGGTCGAGCTTGAACGAATCCAGGAATTCGCGCGCGTCCGGCACATCCTGCTGCCATTCGGCCAGGCGCCGCAGCCATTTCATCGCGTCGTCTTCGCTGGTGTCTTTCCCTCTGCCTTCTTTGTATTTCCAATGCGCGGCGATACCTTCTTCGGCGATGCGGTGCATCTCCTCGGTGCGGATCTGGACCTCGAAATGGTACCCTTCCTCGCCGACGACCGACGTATGCAACGACCGGTAGCCGTTTTCACGCGGCATCGCGATAAAATCCTTGATTCGATCATGGAAGGGCTTCCAGTATTTGTGCATCACGCCGAGCGCGAAGTAGCAATCCTTCTCTTCCTTCGTGATGATCCGAATCGCGGCCAGGTCGTAAACCTTATCGAGCGTGATTTTCTGGCGTTTGAGCTTGAGATAGATGCTGTAGAGTCGTTTGATGCGCCCGTCAATCCGGACGAAATCCACTCCCTCTTCAGTCAAGCGCTCGGCGATCCTGGCCTTAACCTCTTCGAGAAAAGCCTCGGTTGACGCCCTGCGACTCTCGACCTCTTCTTTCAGCCGCTCGTACTCTTCCGGTTCAAGATACTGGAAGGAGAGATCTTCCAATTCCGAGCGGATTTTGCTCATCCCGAGGCGGTGAGCGATCGGCGCGTAAACTTCGAGCGTCTCCTGCGCGATGCGTCTGCGCTTTTCAGGCTTCAGGTATTCGAGCGTGCGCATGTTGTGAAGGCGGTCGGCCAGCTTGACCAGCACCACACGGATGTCGCTGGTCATGGCCAGAATCATCTTGCGCAGGTTCTCGGCCTGAGCCTCTTCCTTGGACTTCTTGCCCAGGTTGCTGATCTTGGTTACGCCTTCGACCAGATTAGCGACATCTCCGCCAAATACTCCGCCTATATCTTCTATGCTCGCCAGCGTGTCTTCTACTACATCGTGTAACAACCCCGTGCTTACTGTGGCTACATCCATCTTCATATCCGCCAAAATGCCGGCGACCGAAATCGGATGAATGAGGTAAGGCTCTCCGGAGGCGCGCACTTGGCCCTTATGCGCCTTCGCCGAATAAATGTAAGCGCGTCTGAGCAAATCCAAATCGGCGTCAGGGTGGTGACGCTCGACCTTTCTTTCTACATCTTCAAAACGGATCATGCGAAACGATTATAAGCAGGAGAGAGGGAGAGAGCTAGATCGAAGGTTTTGGGGCGACAGGAAGGCAAGGTCGTCGAATTAATAAACGCGTCAATAAGCGCTGTCGGAAAATTTTTGAGGCGCCATCGTCTTTCATTTTCCATTTTCCATTTTACGTTCGTCATTTGCCATTGCGGCGCTTCGTGCGGTTCCGGCGATGGCAAATGACAAACGTAAAATGGAAAATGACACGACCTCGAACTACGGCTTACGCGTCTTACGCGTCCCAGGCTTGTCCGGCTGGGGCGTGGTCGGAGGGGCCAGCAATTCCGGCGCCAATTGTTGTAGTTGTTGTGTCGCCAACTCTCCTTCTTTCGTCTTCGGATACTCTTTGAATATCACATGGAATTGGGCGACGGCGTCCTCCTTGCGCGCCATCTCCAACAGGATCAGCCCACGCTTGTATAGCGCCACCGTAGTCTTATCCCCGCTCGGATTGACCTCTTTGACCTTTTCGAATGCGGCCACGGCTTCGGGCAGTTTCTTCTGCGCGTAAAGAATCTCGCCGATCCAGTATTGCGCGTTATCGGCCAGCTCGGATCCCGGATAAATCTCCACGTACTGTTTGAACTCCGAGATCGCCAGGTCGTAATTGCCGCGCGAGTAATCGCTGTAGGCCGCCGCGAAGAGTTGTTCCGCGTTGCCCGGAGTCAGTTGCGTGAACGTGGGCGCCTTCGGAATGTCCTCGATGACCTTTTTCAACTGCGCGAACTGTTCGGAGAGCCGCTCCATCCGCTCATTTGTGGCTGTGATGCGTTCGCCCATCGAGGTGACTTGCGTAACGACCTCGCCGCTGCCGGTGGAGACCGACGATTGGGCGCGGCGGACGGCGGAGATGTTGTCGCTCATCTGGACGATCAGCGTGTTCAACTCGCCCATGGTCTTGTTGAACGTCTCCTGCATCGTCTGAGTCTGGCGCTGCAGCAGAACCAGCTCGGTCTTCAACTCCTC
>Ga0187894_10001201_pt1 | contig 33875 bp, 35 predicted proteins | sample GBC1701081metaG_FD_136650 | JGI IMG/M metagenome (GOLD analysis project Ga0187894, IMG submission 136650) | White microbial mat communities from a lava cave in the Kipuka Kanohina Cave System on the Island of Hawaii, USA - GBC170108-1 metaG ...
TCAAAGACAAAAACGCAAAGGAATGTCTTGGTCAAAGACGGGTTCGTTGAGTCTTGCTTTGGTTACAGCCAACCTCTGTTCGCAATCCCGGCAGCGCACGAATTATTTACAGTAACTATTTTTTTGTGTGTATTTTGCTGTACTGTAACGGGTCGTTTTTATTTTTGGATAGTTATCGAACAGATAAGGAAAAATATTGTCAATGACTGAATGGCTATCGAATTTTTATCACTCATTAACTTGGAGCAAAATTTTTGTCGGTGTCGGCTTATTCCTGGTTTCGCTGGCTTTAAGCACGGTTGCGGTTGCCATAGTAATGGTGAAAATCCCGCCCGATTATTTTAGCTCAACACACAAGCGCGAATTTATGACGGACAAACCTTTTCTTGTACGTTGGGGGGCTGTGATTGCAAAAAATCTTCTTGGTCTTTTTTTGATTGCGCTCGGGATTCTTCTTTCATTGCCGGGCGTTCCCGGTCAAGGATTTCTCACGATTCTCTTGGGGCTTATCATGTTGGACATTCCGGGCAAACGTCCGCTTGAAGCAAAAATCATCAGCCGCCCCGCAGTATTAAATGCTATCAATAGCCTTCGCACGAAATACAATAAACTGCCGCTTATTGTTGATTAGTTCTGAGTTCTGAGTTCTGAGTTCTGAGTTCTGAGTTTATAAAGTTCTTTTGGGGTCGTTTTGAAGATGTTGAATTAGAGAAACAATCATTCGGGAAATCTCTTCAAGTGCCTCATAAACTTCATTGAATGCGTCTTGTTTGACATAGTCTAAATCAAGCGCAACATATAAATGCGATTGTACTTCTGTTGCAGAACCGTGCGCGATGTTGAGAAAATTGGCAAACTCCTTGTTTGAACGACGACCAAAACCTTCTGCGATATTTCCCATTATAGAAATTGAGGAACGCCGAGTTTGATCCTTCAATGCAAAATCTTTAGCGAATTCTCCTTGCGATGACAACTTATAAATCAAACGACTTGACTGTCTCGCTTTTTGCCAAGCTTTTATATCTTCAAACTTCTTAAATGCTGCCATATAAACAAGATACTCTCAACAATAACTCAGAACTCAGAACTCAGAACTGTTTTACGGAATGTTCACATCCGTCGGTACATTTTCCATCGTGTTTTTAATCAATGAATCAACAACAGCTTTGAAGTCTTTTGTTTCTTCATAGACTTTTAGTTGTGCGTCCGATGATGTGCCTCTCTCTAAAATTGTGTGGATGTGATTGATGTCTTTGCGTGAACCCAAATCATCAACGACTTCGTCAACATATTCCAGAAGTTCACGAATCATGTCTTTGACGGGAATCTCTTTCTGTTTTCCGAAATCAATAAACTTTCCTTCAAGTCCGTAGCGCACAGCACGCCATTTGTTTTCTTGTATAAAATGACGGCGATAGAGTGACATACGAAAGCCTAAGTTTTTGTTCATCAATCTGTCGAGTTTTGCTATCAAAGCCTGACAAAGTGCGGCAATTGCAATCGTATCGTCAACCCGTGTGGGAATGTCGCAGATGCGAAATTCAAGCGTAGGAAAGAACGGATGCGGGCGCAAATCCCACCAAATCTTTTTTGCGTTATCCATGCAGTTTGTGTTGATTAAAAGTTCTACATATTCCGAAAACTGACGGTGCGAATCGAAATGGTCAGGGATGTCTGTGCGCGGAAACTTTTTGAAAACTTCCGAACGATAAGATTTCAAACCCGTATTAAAACCAAGCCAGAACGGAGACGATGTCGAGAGTGCCAGAAGATGCGGCAAGAAATATCGTGCGGTATTCATCAGGTGAATTGAGCGTTCCGGGTCGGGAACGGCTACGTGAACGTGAAGCCCGAAAATAAGGAGTGATTGAGCTACCATTTGCAGTTCATCAACCAAAACTTTATAGCGACTGTCATCAAAAATTTTCTGCTCGGACCAATGTGAAAAAGGATGTGTCGAAGCGGCTACGATTGCCAAACCTTTGCGACCCGCAAGAGTTGAAATAATGCCGCGCAATCTGGAAATATCTTCGCGTGCTTCATCTGTGTTGCGGCAGATGCCTGTTCCGACTTCGACCATTGACTGAATCATTTCGGGCTTTATCTTTTCGCCCAAAAGCATCTTGCCTTCTTCCAAAAATTCTGAGACGTGCGAACGCAGTTCGCGTGTTTTCGGGTCAACAATCTGAAATTCTTCTTCAATACCAAGTGTGTATTCTTCCGAAAATTCTTTACCCATTGTTCCTTTGTCTCCCTTGTTATTTAATCCTCTGCCAATTTGCTTTCTAAAAGTTTAAGGTTTTCATCCGACACATCTATAAACTTAACCCCTACACCTTCGCCTTTATCCGCGTAAACCACTTCCGCTCTGGCGATGAAAGACTCGTTTTCGCTAAAAGGTATTCTAAGATACATCGCGGAACCGACTGTAATATCTTCTGACGTTTTCATGTAAAGCCCGCCGAGCGAAATATCGTAAAGACTTGCCACGCCCGTCGCATCATGACCGTTAAAAAAGAGGTCCAGGACAAGGCGTGACCGCTCATTGTACCGCCGTTCGTCAAGCACAATCATTTCTTCATCAAGATTTATGTCGTTCTCTTCTATCATGTTGATTTACGACTTTATGTTCAGGATTGGTTTATACAATTCGCCTTTCGGAACCGGAAATCACAAACTCAGAAGACTATTTTTCGCTAATGATAAATGTTGGCACCATGCCGCCGCCCGATGAAACATTTGCAAGTTCGGAATATGAAAGCCGTGTGAATGCCGAACCGACTTTGCCAAAAAACAGAAGCGGGTCCAGGTCAATAAGTTGTTCAGCAAAAACCACAGAACCGTCATTCTGCAAAGCCGGAAACATTTCCCGCGCCGTCGAAACACGTTCTTGAACAAGGTAATCACCGTTTGACAGCGCGATTTGAATTGCGTCGTCCCATTCGCTCTCGCTTGAATTCCAGCCGATATAAATTCCGTGACCGCCGTAATCGTCATTTGGTTTTAAGACAAGTCGGTTTCGGTTTTCGCACGTATATGAAAGTAAATCTATCTCGTTCCCGCTATGCTCTGTTTTTTCCTCACGGACTTTCCGCGTCCAAGGGATGTGGGCGTTGATTGCCGATAATTCTACGTCATTGAAAAGATGTGCGTGTTTTTCGTTTGTCAGAACGGCAAAGATTGCTTTTTTGTGAATCAGTTTTGAACGAAAACTGTTGACCATGCAGATTGCGCCCGCACGATAGGCGTGAAGCAGATTCGGATATTCCTCAATGATTGGAAGATATTCATTAACAAGCAGGCGTTTGTAAACGATGTCTATCTCTTCGCCGTTGTAGCTAAGGCGTGACCCGTTCCATTCCAACTCGTCCGGCGAACAGATAATGGACGGATAACCTTCGCGCTCAAAAAACTCTTTGAATAATTCAAACTCTTTCTGCGTAGGCAATCCCTTCAAATCAACTATGGCGATGCGAGGCGTGTGTTCGGATTTCTTACCCAAAAATTCTTCGTAAGCGCGAAGCAAAACGTCGAGCATTTTTTCGCTACCGGAAAAAGTGCGAACATTGAAACTTTCAGCAAACTTTTTCATAACGGGAAGTTCGGAAAAAATTGCAGAAGCCGAATCGGCATAAGCAATACCTGCGGGGCTTTCGCCGTTTAATTCAACAAAGCTGTAAGCCTCTTTTGTTAAAAACGAATCAAGCCGCGCCGTCGGTGAAACCTGTTTGTATTTCGGATCAATCGTGACCAAATCTCTTTCGATTTCCGTGATTCCCAATTCATCAAGCAATGAATCATTTTCAACAGCCGCGTCTTTGACCTTTTGCATCGCGCTCCACACTGTTTCGCAGATGCCTACAACGCGAGACCAATCTTCTTCCGTTACGAAATGCGGGCGAAGATACGGCGACAGACGACGCCCGCCAAAAATCAACTTTGCATTCTCTAAGCCTTCGTCCAACATCACACGCGAAGACTCTGCTATGTCGCCTTCATTTAACAATTCGTGATAAAGAGAAACCGCATTCTCCAACATAAAATAATAGAAACTTCTTTGAAATTTTCGGATTTAATAACGAACTTTAATGGACGCGCTTAGAGTAACACACGCAGTCAAACCGTCAAAAGAAAAGTTTTGAGTCCCGCCTTTAGGCGGCTGAGTCTCGCACATCAGCACTCAGCCGCCTAAAGGCGGGACTCAAAACATCGCCTGGCGTTGAACTGCTACCTATTGTTTTACTTCTTCGTTCTTGGCGAGTTTGATTGTAATTTTTTGGTTGTTGCGAATAACTGCGAGAGTGATTTCGCCTTTGAAGTTTTGAGGGAAACGTGCAAAGTTCGGACTCTTTCCGTTTATATTTTCAATAACATCACCTTCTAACAAGCCCGCACGTTCAGCCACGCTTTCGGGATAGACATAGAAGACCACACGGTTTTGTGCGAATAATTTTTCTCCGCTGTTCTGCTTAACCGAAACAGTTTCGATTCCCAGACTCAAAAGCACATCAAGCGAACGCTTGTAAAAAGCACGCGATTCAGCCAACGCCATAGCTCTTGCGGGATTCGGTGTTTCGCCAAGTTTTACATTTACAGTTTGCTTGATTTGCGAACCGGGTCTTAATAAAGTGAAGTTTAGACTTTTATTCTTCTCTTTGTAGAGCAACTCTGTGAAATTATCCGAGTTCAAAACTTCATCTTGGTTTACGCACAGAATGACATCGCCGATTTTCAATTGTGATTGAGCCGCAGGCGTTTCGGGCGGAACGGATGTCAACAAAACACCTTTGTTTTGTTTTAGCAATTCCATTGCCTGTTCTTGCTTCCATCCTGAAACTAAAAGCTGATAGAGGCTGGCGTTTGCAATGGCTTCGCCGCGAACTCCGAGCCAAGGCTGCGGTTTGCGTGCGGCTTGTGCGCGGACTCTGTCTGCGGCTTGTCTGATGTTTGAAATGGGCATTACACGAGCTTCGTTTACGTTGACGCCTTCAATCATTCCGATAGCCTCGTTCGCTTCGTTCATAACGACGCCGCCAACAAGTTCCGATGAAATGTTTGTAACACTCACTGTCATACTTTTTATTTCGCCCGCCACACCGCGCTCAACCGTTTTAAGAGTTCCTTTGAGCGGGTCTAGTTTGAGTTTTAATCTGTTTGCATTTTGTGATGGCTGTGTTGCCATAGGCAAAGGTGCAACGAGGTTCACCGATTGCCCGACAACCAAATTGTTCAATTCGCCTTCTGCTAAAGGAGTTTGCTGCAAACCTTCTACATGCAAAAGCGAAAGCCCCGTCAAACCGTCAAACCCCAGCAATGTTGCTCTCTGCTCTTTTCCGTCATTTGTAAAAACCAGAAAATTTCCTTGCGGGGCAAATAATTGCGGAAAAGGGGCGAAGGGTGTTGAGGAGTTATTTCCAACGGGAAAACCTTTCGGTGGTTGTGGTTGCGGAGTCCGAAACGGTTCAAACGAATCAGGAGCAGTAGCTGGTACATTTTTTGTCTTTGTCGAAGGACGCGGTGTTTGTGCGGACGGTGTCGGCGTTTTCGGGAAAAAGTATTGGCTTGCTAAATCTGCTTGAGGCAATCTTGTGACAATCGTTTGCCCGTCGCCGAGTGAAAATCCTGCGACGATGTTTACTTGAAGATAAAAGTTGAATAAAAAGTTACTATCAACGGTTTTTATTTCCGTTCCGCGACTTTTGAGTAAAGCCAAGACCTGAAAGCTGTTCAGCTTTTGAACGACGGAATAAACAGGTGGTTTCAAAGGCGCAAGTGTCGGATTTGGCATTTGAGATGTTTGTACAGGCGGTGTGGGTGTTTGAATTTGTGGTGTTGGCGACACCGTAGGCTTTGGCGTAGTAGGTGTTGTCTGTGCACTTGTTGCAATCGCGCAAGAGACTAAAATCAAAAATGTAAATGTACTTCTTAACATCGAATCCAAACTTCAAAATACCAATTTTGCTTTCGCCTACCAAACTCTTTCCGTGTTTGAAGCATAAACGGGACGTGCTAAATGATGACCTTCAATCATCGCTTGCGAACCAAACGTAACCAAACGCAAAGAGACTCGTTTGTCATTTATTACAAACGAACGGGAATCTCTTTTCACAGGAATTGTTATTGACGCTTCGCTATCAAATCCTAGTGGTAAAGTTGTTTCTCTAACCGGACTATTTCCTAGTTCATTAGTTTGAACTTCCTCACGTTTAGATTTGTTATAAGCTGTAAAATGTCTGACTCTGTTTTTAACAACTGGTTTTACTTCATCTTTGTCTTGAGGCTCATCTTTTAATCTGGAAAAATCATTTTCATTTATCCAATCCGGGCTGAACGAAGGCAAATCCGCCAGATTTTCAAGTGGTTGATTTGAAGCGGAAAAAGGTCTTATCAATAAGAAACCTGCCAAAACCAGCCCCAATACCAAACCAAGAGTCAAAGCGGGGCGTACAAAAGTTGGTTGAAAGAAAAGAAATCCATGTGATTTTTGCTGTTTTGATGCGGCGATACGCGCACGCAATCTTGTATCGAAATTCGCCGGTGCCTTTACTTTTTCCAAGCCGCCAATCATATAACGGAGCGAATCATGTTCACGTTTGAATGTGCGGCAAGTAGCACAAGATTCAATGTGCTTTTGCGCTTTATGACTAAAACTTCCTGACAGTTCAATATGTTCTATTTCGCGTTGATAATGCTTGCAGTTCATAGTTTTCACAGCTTAAAAATAAATCTTCAATTTATCTTTCAACAACCCTCTTGCGCGGCTGATGCGCGATTTCACAGTACCTTCGTTCATCTCCAAAATCTGCGCTATCTCCTCGTAAGCCTTGCCTTCAACATCGCGCAAAACAAGCGGGGCGCGATATTTTTCGGGCAATGTCCCGATTGCACGCGACACAGCCACGCGGCGTTCTTCGTCAACCATCGCCACATCAATCAAAGGGCTTTCATCGGGCGGGTTGAATTCAACATCCTGGTCGCCGTCTTTCGATTGAAAAAGACCTGTCAAAGAAAATAGTTTTCGACGTTTTCGCTTTCTTAGTTCACTAATCGCAAGATTCGTGGCGATGCGATAAATGTATGTCGAAAAAGCGTAATTCGTCTGATACCTGTCAGCCGCCCCAAAAACTCGAACAAAGGTTTCCTGAGCCAAATCAACCGCCTCATCGTAATCGTTCAACATCCGGTAGATGTAGTTTGTTATCTGATTTCGATAACGCCCGACCAAAATCGCAAAAGCATCTTCATCGCCGTCGCGTGTTGCCTCAAGCAGCGCGTGGTCTGATGTTTCGTCCCGTGCCAAAGCAGGGGCGTGCGCCGCACCTAAGCGCAGTTCTTCAAAGGACGATAACGGACTACTCATCAAGGCAGGTTGGCTCATTTTCTGCTCTTGCTTAACTTAAAACTTACATCTTTTCACCGCTGTTATTTTGCCTAACCCGAAATCGTTAGCACAGGGATTATGACTCGACGGCTTTTAACCTACACGCGATGAATCTTTTTGAGTTCCCTTTTTTCAAAAACAAAAACGAGAGACGAAATAATCTCTATCGTCTCTCGCCTAACATTTGTCCCGAAACATTTAGGTAGTTTTCTTAGGCAAATTCGGGTTGTCAAAAAGGATTTCTTCTACTTTCAAACCAAACGTGATTGTTGAAATGTTTGATTCTTCAATCTGTTGACCGTTTTCATAAAAGACCGTTTTATACGGCAGGAGTGTTCCTTGCGCCACACGATAATCGTAAAAGCGTTTCATATATTTTACGGGTGTGCCGCCTTCATTAAACGGAGATTCATATTCAAGCCACAACACGCGAAGAAGCCTTGTGCTGATGTAAAACTTGGTTTTGTGATTCTCTTTGTCTGTAACCTCTAAAACATAAACTTCAACGCCACCTTGCTTTTCTTTTCCGTTTAGGTTGAGCGTTGAGCCGTTCTCTTTATATCTCAGCAGTGATTCCAAACTATACCAAAGCTGATGATTGAACACGCGCATTATGTCCGAGCGCGGAGTAAAAATGGTGTTATTGGCAACGCCCCAGATATTTCCTTCGCTGAACACTAAAGCGTATTCGAGCCTCGGAGATTTTTGGTCAAGGCGGACTTTATCTTTGTTCATATCTTCGCCGCGAACAAACCGCCGTTCGTAGGTGTATTCTTCCATCTGCCCGTTTGCGCCTGTCCGACGATATTTTCCGCGCTCGATGCCTTTGCCCCGAACTTGTTTCAAAGTTTCGCGTCCGCCGAAACCAGCCGTAGCGATAATTACACCATCGGCTATTTGTTCAGCCGTGAAGACAGGGTTTTTAGGGTCTTGTTTTTGTTTTTTTTCAGGCTTCTTATCTTGCGGCTGGGGACCGGTTTGAATGGTTTGGGCTTTAGCCTCTGTAAAATCGAAACCGAAAGCAAATATTAAAAATAAGCTGAGAATAATTCCCGTTTTTGCAAAACGATACGACACTTAAATAAAGTCTCCTTAAAACACCTTTTATAATTAGTCTGGGGAAAGTCCGTAAAATTTGGTCAGCGGATTGTAACACAAGCTTGCTAAATGTCCCGTGTTGGTTTGCTGTACGGGGTAAAAGATGCAGATAAACCGTTTTTTGCTGTCCATTTATGACAATTAAACGGTCAAATATAGTTTTTGAAGGAATTGTGCGTCGTGTCAAAGTTAATTAAAAGTTTCATTTCACAACAAATTCAGAGGTTATTGACAATCGTAAGCGCGGGCATGTAGAGTCTCACTTTCATTATTCAGAGAGAGCCGTTGGCTCGAAATTATTAACAAAAACTTGACTTGAAATTAAGTATAAGACTTGAAACATAAAACTAGGATTAAGATTTTGAAAGGGTTAAAAATATGAAAAAAATTGGTCTTTTAGTTGGAAGAGAAACAAATTTTCCAGAAGTTTTGATAAATGCAATTAACGAACGCGGCAACGGAGAGGTCGTCGCTGAGATGATTACAGTCGGCGGCATTCGTGAATCATACACAAAAGAATACGACATTATTATTGATAGAATTTCACACGAAGTTCCCTACTATCGCGGTTTTTTGAAACGCGCCGCAATCGAAGGCACACAAATTATTAACAATCCGTTTTGGTGGAGCGCGGACGACAAGTTTTTTAACTACAGTCTGGCGCAAAAGCTGGGCGTTGCGATTCCTAAGACAGTTTTGTTACCGCAACAGGATTATATCGAAGGCATTGTTTCAGAGAGCCTTCGCAATCTTGAATTTCCGCTCGATTGGCAAGGCGTTATTGATTACGTCGGCTTGCCCGCAATCCTGAAACCGTTTGACGGCGGCGGTTGGAAGAATGTTTCTAAGGTTCACACGCTCGAAGAATTGTGGAGCGTCTATAACACGACAGGAACGCTTTGCATGACTTTGCAGGCGATGGTCAATTTTGACAAATTTGTTCGTTGCTATTGCATAGGCAAAGAGAAAGTCAAAATTATGCCTTATGACCCGACGAAATCTTATTTGTCGGGCGAGCAATATATTGTTGATGATAATTACTTGACACCCGAATTGACCGAACGCATTACAAAAGACTGCATCACGATTTGCAAGGCTTTGGGTTATGACATCAACACGATTGAATTCGCAATCGAAGACGGTGTTCCATATGCAATTGACTTTATGAATCCTGCACCCGATGCGGATAAGCATTCGGTTGGCGACGAATATCATAACTGGGTGGTTGATGCTGTAACTGAATTGGTTTTGAAACGTCTTGCAGAATCAGATGAAACACCTGTCTATCGTTGGGATGCCCTTTTGAGCGGTGAAAAGACAAAAACGACAGCGCAGAAAACTGCTACAAAAGCCAAGAAAACAACAACGGGCGAAACAAAGCCTAAAACAACAAAAGCAAAGAAAGCTTCATCAGCAGAATAAAGTCCGGCGAATCTTTGAGTCTGGCAAGTTTAGCGAGTCCAATTGACTCGCTAAACTTGCCAGACTCACTCCGCTGTCGGTATTACGTTTCTTTCCGTATAAAACTTTCCAGCCACAACCAATAAAAACCACAACCCCAAAAATGTTGCCGTAAATGTCCAGCCTACATTTGAGAGAAGTTGGTCAAAAGCTTTTGAACCGAGAAGCCCTACCAGAAAAGCGACTGCTGTTACACGGACACAACTTCGCCGTGCGAACAAAATAAACTGTAATCTGTCAATGCGACGAATCTCTGCGTCAAGATAGTCTTCGTCGGAATTTAGCGTTGAGTAATAATCTATTTCATGCTGGACAAAACGCTTCAAAGCTTTGTCCGGTGCGACTCGTGCGGCAGATGAGTAATGATGGATAACGTGCGCGAGTTTACCGTGACGAATACCCGATTCTGCCAACCCCATCTCTGCACGAAATGACGAAGGGTTTCTCTCGGTTGCTTCACGAAATTTTTTTGAGGCAGACTCCAATTCGCCAAACTCAAAATAGCTTTCTCCAATTCTCGTCAGAAGATTTGCATCTTCTTTTGCACGTTTTGATGCAAGTCTTAACGCCGCACTTGAGCGTTTCAATAAATTTACATCTCTCAAAGTGTTCGCGTGTGAACGAAGAAATCGCGCAAACTCAAACATGAGCCAATTATCGTTTGGTAAAACCGTAAGAGCACGCCGAAAAGCCTCTCCGGCTTGCTTCAAGCGACCTGCGGCGCGAAGTTGGTTTGCGGTTTGACGCAGTAAAATGCCGCGCTCCATATCTTGCGTGTTTGGCTCTGCCAAATTCCTGTTTTTGCCTTTAGCCTTTGTCAAAACGGTTGAATTATTGTTTGAGGCAATATCCAGAAAAGCTATGTTTGCGTCCAAGTCTTTCGGATCAACCAAATAATCACGGAGTTCGCACGAACGCATATCAAGTTTGTCGCTTGCAATTGCAGCGAACAAAGAGCGCACCATAGCCCGATAACTGCCGCCGCCCGAAGCAAAAACAAAGCGTAATCCTTTGCCTATAACTTCGCTTCTGTAACGATAGTGAACCCGCCCGCCGTGAATCAAAGTCCGCACAGCCATTGATTCGACACGCTCAACTTCATCAACAGAGAGCCTTAATTTTCGCCCTTTAACAATTCGTATCAATAAAGCAACAAGCCCGCGCCGTGAAATAAGTTTTCCGTCAAAAACGATTCGGTCAGTAAGCGCGAGTATGGGGATAAGCAACCATCCGAAAATAAGAAAAGCAATTGCAGCTTTGTCTAACCGGAGGTGGAAAAGAAATGTGCCGATGACAGTGAGAACAAATAAAGCAGAAAGATAACCGCCCGGCGAAACACGCACGCTTGCAACTTTTATCATCTGTGGCGAAGCAATACCCTTTACGAGTGTATTGCTAATGTTTTCGGTCTGTTTGATGTGCGCGGCTTCGTTCACTTGGGAATCTATGTGTGACTTTATCTGCTTTCTATTGGTTCGGGCATATAGCATTCAACATTTACGTTTATGCTAAAGTTGCCGCGTCGTTCATCACGGCTAGGCTCAGTGTATCGTAAATCGGCAAATTGAACTAGCTGTTCTTTTATACAATTGTCCTCAATTTTTACAACGGGGAAACGTGCAAAACGCAGAAAAGTTTGTACGTTCGAGTTCTCTTTTGCTTTATCAACAAGAACAGCATTTTGTCCCGTAGGCTTTTCGTAACGAATGATTTTGTCTTCCTGTTTTTCTTTTGTCAGAACCGACTCAAAACGATAAACTGCCTTTTCTGTTTCAGCCATTCCCTGCCAACGAAGCGGGTTTGCAATCGTCGGCATAGCCGCAACGCGAAATACTTTCTCTCCGTTCACGGAAGCGATGTTATCGGCTTCCGTTTGAATTTTCTTTTTTGCCTGCGAATGTACGAACGAAAGCCCACACCAATAAAAAACCATAAAAGCCAACGCCGCAAACGCGATTTTATTGCCAAATTTTTGCGCCGCGTTTGTGCGGAAAAGAATGAAGATAACAATAATAGAAATTACCCAAACAGTTTTTGAAAGAATCGGGATTGAAATGCCGCGGTTGGGTGCCCCTAACAGGCTTATCAAAGTGGGACCGAACAACATCAAAGCTGATGTTATTGTTCCTATGGTTATCCAAAGATAGAGTTTTCCTTTCGAGTTTGCCGTTAGCAAAAATCCCGCGCCTCCCAAAGCCAGCCATAAACAAGGGTCTAAAATAAAAACCATATCACCGTAGAAACGTTGCCCGTTGAACGGCAGGAACGGACGCACTCCGTAATTGTTTGTCCAATCAAGGAGCGGATGCGAGACTGTTGCAATCAAAGAACAAATAAAAAGTCCGGCAAGATTAGCTTTTGCTTTACGTTTTCGCCACGCCGCAATTGCTCCGTCACCAAGCCAAAATAATACGGGCAATGTTATTGCGATTGCTATAACACCGACAATCGAATGCGTGATGCCTCGATGATGTTCAAGCGAAAACCATCGCCCTCCTATTGCGGTTATGACATCGGTGTCGGGGGCGTTTGCCGCCAATATACAAACAGCCGTCGCATAAGGCGACAGCCGTTCAAGTCCGCTTTTTGATATAGCAAGTCCAACAAGCGAATGAGTTAAATTATCCATAGTACAAGTGATGAGGGATGAAGGATGAGGGATGAATAAGAGATTGTTTGATTCATCCCTCATCCTTCATCCCTCATCACTTTGAATCATCCGTTCAAATCCGGTGGCGGTTCTGCCGGAAGTTGGTCGTAACGCGTAGGGTCGAGCTTTTGCAATTTTGTAGCCGCCTCACGCGCCGCACTCGATTGTTCAGCAGGCTTACCGTCTGCGTCTTTTGCTTCGCGTGCCGACTTCACCATGTTAAAAAGCATATCAACGGCTTCTTGCTTCTTGCCTTGCTTTTCCAACACGCCCGCCAGATAAACTTTGAGCGTATCCGTCGGAATTATGCCGTTGTTTGAATTAATAAGTTCATTATAACTTGCCACAGCCGCGTCATATTGTGCATCTGCTTCTTTTGTCTGTGCAACAGCAAGTTTCGACAATGTAGCAACTTTTACATCACTGCTTTTTGTTAGTGCCTCTAATTCGGTAAGCCCTTTGGCGCGGTCAGTAACCAATAGCTGAGTTGCTCTGAAATACTTCGCATTCTCACGATAAGGGTCGCCATAATAGGCTATGACGGTATCGAAAGCTTCTATGGCTTTGCGTGCGCGTTCTTGTTCGGTCGGGTAGATTGTTTCGGTCGAACCCGGTTGGGGCGACGCAGAAACTTGTGCCTGTGTTATTTCAATCGCTTTTCCAAGCATATTGCTTGCTTCCTGCGATTTCTTATTGCTTCGGTTGTAGAAGAAAAATATCAACCCTCCGACAACAACCAAACCGATAAGTCCGTAAAGAATTACGCGACCTTTGCCTTCAAGTGCCTTACCGGCTTTATCAAGAGCCGCTACCGCTGATTCACGAAAAGGGTCTTTTTTTAAATCTTCTGCTCTTTGCTTTTGTTTCTTTCTATATCCAGCCACTTCTTTTGTTTTTCCTTTTGCAAGAACGTACAGACAGCACGTTCATCATGCCGTTAGTTTGATGAAAAAATCACTCTAGCGAGGCTTGGTAAAGCTGTCAAGCGAGATTTAATAAGGATTTTTTAATGACTGAATTCGGTCTATAAATTTATTGACCTAGCTTTTCTGTGAATGTTAGGCTCAAACCAAAGATTGGAATTTGTCATCAAAACGGTTTGAAAAAAAGTTGGGAACAAAGTTGAAAGAGGCGGTGTCTAACGAAATGACTGCAAGGGAAGCGTGAGTAGCAGTATGGAAATTTCAAAGCTTTCCGCCGCCGAAGGGAAGCCTGAGTGAGCTACATTGAGCCAATAGCCTTTGACGGGCAAATGGAATTGGAGCAGGTTGCGATGGCGGCAACCAAGGGCGAAGAGTGTCATTCGGCAGAAAGCACGTTCCTTGAAAGATTGCGGGCGCGGGATATGTTCGCTTTTGATTTATTTGTTCAAGAGCGTTCCGGCGAAGTTTATTCCCTTCTCTATCGTTTAACCGAAGATGCCGAAGAAGCAAGAGATTTAACACAGGAAACTTTTCTTCGTGCATTCAGGCATATTGACAGTTTTCGCGGTGATGCAGATTTGAAAACGTGGCTCTACCGAATTGCTATCAACCAGGCGCGAAACCGTTGGAGATGGTGGAAACGAAGAAAGAAGGACGTAACTATTTCGCTGGATTTAACGGATGACGCGAACGACGAGCCTTTGAGCGCAAGATTGAGTTCAAGTAACGGGAGAGACCCCGAACAAAATCTTTTGGAACGTGAACGCGAGGAAGCATTATTGAAAGCGTTGAAAACATTAAAGCAGGATTTTCGCGAAGCCGTGATTTTGCGAGATATAGAAGGTTTGAGCTACGAAGAGATTGCCGACGCATTGGAAATCAGCGTCGGCACGGTTAAATCAAGAATCGCACGCGGACGATTGGATTTGAGAAAAAAACTTAGTTCTTTGTAATTCAGTAGTCAGTAGCAATAGCAGTCGGCAGTAGTCATTGAAAATCAAGGAAGTATTATCAAAGATATTCACTGAATGAACTGCTTACAGCTTCTGCTATCTGCTACTAAAAATATGGCGGATGGCTGTCCCGCCCCGGCTTCACTTTTTATTAAGACAAACGGTGCCAAGTGGGTCGAAGTGACGAAGGCGGTTGGGAACAGCAAAGCTTACAAACTTTATCAAGAGTGTTTGACAACAGTGCCAGCAACAACCTGTTTAAGAGCGTAACTGTTGATATAGCCGAAAGCGAAGTCCGAGCCGAGCGTTGTTTCTCGTTCTTTGAGAAACAGCCGGGGTTGGTCAGCCATTCGCTTATAAGATGGCAGAGGCTTCAAACGGCGGTTGAAAGACGTTGGGGAGCGACTGAAACCAACATTTCAAAAGCCTCTGCCTTTTATAGAGAGTTCAAAAACATGAACTGTACAGAAGCAAGTCAGATATTTTCGCTATACATTGATAACCAACTTGAAACCGAGGAACGGCAAGCCGTAAATGAACATCTTTTGTCGTGTCCCGTTTGTCGTGCTGAATTGGATGCGGAGAGGTCTGTCGTAAATTCTTTGCGGAAAATCGCCACGCCGCGTGTACCCGTTAATTTGTCTTCATCAATAAGCCGTTCGCTCAGAATCGAATCTGCGGCAAAGAAATCTCAGCCCGAACTTACATTTAGGGAATTTGTCTGGCGTTGGATTCGTCCGCGCATAATGCCTTACGCAATCGGAACATTTGCTTCTTTGTTGTTCTTCTCTTTTATGTTTATGGGATTGCGAAACTCTTTGATGGCATTTCGCGCACAGGACTATGCCCAGCAACAACCGATTGAAATTCGCCGCGTGCTGTTAGAAAACGGCGGTGTTGTTGAATATGCTGTTTATTCTTCGACGACGCCAAGAGCCTTTGCCGAAGGACGTGCGCCTTTCTCTTATGTATCGCCGAGTTTGAATCCCAACGGGGCACTTGCGGAATTAACTATGTCGCCCTATTTAACCAACAGCGATGACGATATGGTTGTTGTGACGGATGTTTTCGCAAACGGTATAGCTTCGTTGGCTGGCATTATCCAACCGCCGCGCGACCCCAGGATGATTGATGAATTTCAGCGCGCACTAAAAAAGAATCCTGCATTTGTTCCGGCAGATTATGACGGACGCCCGCAAACAATTCGCGTCGTTTTTGTTGTTCAAAAAATTGCAGTTAATGAAGTGAGCTATTGAAATTTAAGAGAAACAATTTATAAAAAACCGCGGATTTCAGTCCGCGTTTTTTATTTCATCAAGCCGATTTTTTAACTATATCGTCCGCCGTATTCTCTTTTCCGTCAGGTCCGGACGAACGAATTGTGTAACTGTTTTGCGTCCCTTCGTAAAGATAAGGTTTGTGCCAGGGGTCGTAACGTATAATGCGGCAAAGATAACGAGGGTTAAGGTTATCAATCAAAGTTGCATGGTCTTTTGATTCAACATAGAAGCCTCTGACCTTGCGGAAATCTTCCAGCGCGTTTGCCATCATTTCCAATTCTTCGTTTGCTATTTCGATTTTATTTCCGTCAATCGAACGTGCGAGATTTTTTATATCTTCCCAACGATTATCGCCCGTTCTGACTTCGGAAATCTGCCATTTGCCATTGTCGTCACGGACAAAACGAAAAGCCGTTTCGATTTGCGCTTCGACAATCGCAGACCCTCCTGTCTTTGAAACATTACGTACACGGACGTTGTCAGTTGGCAAATCGAAACCGGGCATCTTTGCAATCAGCTTTCTTGCATCGCCCGCGCTCAAATCGTCTGCCGCTTCGCCCGTATAACGACCAAGCCAAAACGAAACTGTTACAGCAATCAAAATCAAGAACAGTGTTTTTTTCATCTGTATATTTTATCCGGTTCATTCAATCCAAAATTTCATTTCATTGTGCGGAACGCCGCCGATAATAGCAAAGAAAAAAAGGTCGAACAATTCAAGGAAGGTTTGTAATCAATATAGCATCGCCCTGTTGTTTGCCTCGTGCAACTACGAGTTTTTTGCCATCGCGTGACCAAGCAAAGTTATAAATGCGGTCTGGAAAATCAATGAGCTTTTGCGGTTTACTATTGTTAAGAGGTTGTCGCCACAAACTTGAGGAATTGAAAGTTCCCGCAGAGAAATCAAATGCTGTGGAATCAACTGTCCATTGAATTATAGGACGGCGCATTGGCAGCTTGAATATTTTTGGTTCGGCACTGCCGTCTGTCGGTATAACTCCGATTTGCAATGTGCGGTCTTCGCTTATCGCTTCAGGTTGAGTAGAGACATAACGAAAGGCTAGCCATTTTCCATCAGGTGAGATTGACAGGAAACCTTCGGGGGCAGCATTTGTCAGCCGCGAAACCTGAACGGGAGTTCCGCCTTCAATCGAGACTTTCCAAATTGCCGTTTGACCGACGCCTCGCCTTATAAAGAAAACCTCTGTGCCGTCCGATGACAACATGGGCGATTGCGCTCTGGCGTTTTTTTCGTCATCAAAGGTCAGTTGTTTCTGATTCCGCCCGTCAATGTCCATTCGCCATATCTGCTTCTTGCCTGTTCGATTCGATGAGAAAACAATATAGCGTCCATCGTGCGAAGCCATTGGTTCTGTGTTGTCTTGTCCGACATTTTCCGTCAACTGCACCTGATTAATGCCGTCAGCGTTCATTGAATAAATATCCGTGTTGCGTCCCGCAAAGACACTAAAAAGAATTTTGTCTTGCGGTGTCCAAGCAAGACCGAAATAACCGTCAAAATTTCGTTCTCCGAAAGTAAGTTGTTTAGCCTTCTTAATCTGAGCGTCTGCGAGTAACCACAAATGCGAGATAATTCTTTGTTGCCGTGTTACCAACATACGCCCGTCAGCCGAAAGACTGAGCCAGAAATAACCTTCTAAGTCATTGGTCAAGCGACTAACTTCGCCATCAGGATAGCTAAGCATCCATAGTTGCGATGATGATTCGTTAATCTCGCGTGCCGCAATTATTAAATGCTTGCCACTAGGCATCCACAAAGTGTGTGAGATAGCACGCCAGTATGGGGTCTTTAATTCCGTCTCTTTTCCCGTTACAACGTCAACCGTCAAAAGTTTAAGAGGAAACTGATTTTGTATTCCTGCGGCGATGACAATTTTCGCACCGTCGGGTGACCATCCGGGCGTCCCCCTGTAATCCATCGGTGTGTTTCGTGAGCTTAGTTCGCGTTCGCCGCTACCGTCAATCTTTGACAAAACTAAGAGGTGAACGTCACGCACAGTATCACGACGAACAAAAACAAGTTGCTTTCCATCAGGCGATACACTGAAATCGCCCCAGGTATTGTCAGCAATTTTTTTTGCCGTGCCGCCAAATGCAGAGGTTTGATATATCGCCCCGCCGTCCGCTTCTTCGCGGAAAAAAAGATGAACTCCGTCGGGTGAAAAAGCTAAAGAGCGATAGCCTTTACGTGATGGCGGCAAGGTCTGAACAGAATTGCCCGTAGCAATTTGTTTGACCCAAACACTTGCTTCTTCTTCTTCAATACGTACAAATGCAAGCAGTTCGCCATTTGGCGAAATGGTCGGGAAAACAACATCGCCGATGTTTGTCAGTCTTTGAAACCTAAGTTGTTCAATCGGGGCAATTTTCGATTCACCCTTTTCAGAACGATTAATCACAAACCAATAAATGCCAAAGACGAGTGCAAATAAAATCAAAACTCCGACACTCAAAAAAAGTACGGAATGCAGAGCAGGACGTGGACGCACATTAGACCACACAGAAGAAGATGAAATTAAGGACGTGTCAGAGTACCCGATTGCCTGTGAATTGTTTGTTGAAGGTTGAAACTCCGTAGCGTTGAACCTGTGTCCGGCAAGGTTATCGTTAGAGTTCACCGTCGTATCGTGAAGAACTTTTTCTTTCGCTTGTTCCGTTTTTTTCTCTGAGACATCGCTGAGCAATTTAACCGGAACACGAAAACGATAGCCTCTGCGCGGAACTGTTTCAATAAATTGTCGCCCTTCTTCATCAATGCCGAGCATGCGCCTCAATGTGTAAATGTTTTGCGACAGGTTACTATCTTCTACAAAAGCGTCAGCCCAAATTGCATCCATCAATTCCGATTTAGAGACAACGCGACCCTCTTTTTTAACCAGAATCAAAAGCGTGTCAAACACCTTTGGCGGCAGCACAACAACCTCTTTGCCGCGCATTAAGACACGCTCCGCGCTGTCCAAGCGAAATGCCCCAAATTCATATAACTTGTTGTCAGATGACAACATATTCCACTTGAAAAATAATTGAAAACTAATTGAAGTTCTTCTTGAAGACTTTTCTTAAAAGTTTCGTTTAGTTTCTCCGCCGCGTTGATTCATACGCTTACTTTTGGTTTTCAAAACAGCGACCGAACAACAATTTTGCAGATTCGTTTGGGGACAAAAATGAAACGGGACGGTTTGTCAGTGATTTTATCTTTGTTTGGTTTGTTGATGTTGGTTGTGAGTTGCGACAGCCAACACAAGACAGAAACCAAGCCTGATAAAACGACCGACAATTACAAGATGGCGATACAAAGCAAAGAGATTGTCGCTCAAAACGTCCTTTCAGCACAACTGGCAAAACACAACGAGATTGAATCAAGAACCATTTTCGCGCCAAACGAGCCGATTCATGCAAGCGTTTATTTGACCGATTCGCAACATATCGAACCGCGTCGAATCTACGCTTTTTTATTTCACGATGAAACAGTCATCGATGAACAAAGCATTTATGTCGGCGAAAGTGAAAAGCGACATGAGTTCAATTTTAGTTTTATCAAAATGCAGCGTCCGTGCGGAACATATCAAATAAGGTTTGTGGAAATCACACGCTCAAACGGGAAGCCCGTTTTGTTGGCGCGGCTGTTTCTGAATATTGAATAACAAAATAAGGAGTGAAAATTATGTCTGAAATTTATTTGACCCTTCTCAGAATCGGTCCCGATTTGAATGGAGAGGAAAACGGTATTTTGAAAGTTATGGACGGAAACTTTATGACGGCGGTGTTTGCTACGAAAGAGAACGACAAAACCCTTAATTACAGCAGTTTAAGGATGGGCGTTTATGAAATGAAACACAGCAAGAAAACGCATGATCTTGATGGCAAACCATCAAAGGAAGTTATCAATTGTCTGCGACCGACTGATTCGAGAATAGGAAAAGTTCTAATTCACCGTGCGAAAAATAATGACCCGAACACTTTGGTCGGATGTATTGCGCCCGGAACATGGGGAAATCTTTATGACTTTACGGATTCTGAGAAAGCAATGAAAGAGATCTTTCAGGCATTGGGCGGTTACGATGAAGGCAAGTTAGTCAACTTGCACGTTCTGAGCAACGCAACGGGAGTAGGTTCAGGCACTGTTGCTTTTCACATTTTTTACTAAACGTCTTCACATCTTTTACTAAACAGGCGTTTTCACATCTTTTACTAAACGGCTGTTTTCGGGATATTTGTGCGTGAAATGAAAAAGCGGTGCAAATAAAGCTACAATCAACCAATTATTTACACTGCTTTTTCTTATAATTGAACGAGGATTTTACCCTTCAATATCAAGCAAGTAATCATCTCCAGACGCTATATCAGCGACGGTGATTACATCATCAAAACCAAAGGTAGGGTCAGCGACTTTATACACCTCACCATGACTCGCCGCAATGCCAATTGTAAACACATACGCGGGCTCAACTGCTAGTTCATTATCTATTTCCGGTGTAGAGCCTCCAGCCGTTCCTCTGTAACGTACTCGAGGGCGTCGTTTGTTAATATAATTTTTAACGTCTGGAGCAGACGAGCCATCTGGAGTGGTACGATGCAAAATAGCTTTATCTGTTGTTGAAGGAGTTGCCACGCTTTCAATAGTGATGATTCCATTTCGGTCAATGTACAAATACCGAATGCCACCTGTGATGATGTCATAACGTAACACGAAGCGGTCTGTTAGCTGTGCGCCATCTTGGTCAAATATCTCAGTCAATTTCGTAAGTCGTGGTTTAACTGTCTTATAATTATACATAGTCACACGAATCTTCCGATGCCCTGGATTCGTTGAATCAGTCACTGTGAACAATTTATCGGGCATAATAGTATGATAATGAACCCCGTTATCGAAACTCACTTCAAGCTTTAACACAGACGCCAGATTCGCGGCTCCAGCAAAGCTGGCATAGTAGCCAGCAACATCCCAAGCCGCGATGTGGTCTTCAATTATAAACGTAGCAAATGATGACGAAGGCGCAAGAGTAATTGCATCTTGCCCATCAACTGTGTCTGCAATCAAACCTGCTTGTATTGATTCATAGGTTTTATTTTTTGCATCAGAAAAACTCCCCATTCCGGCAAACATTCCGCCTTTGCCCATGGGCAAACCGTTCTTAATCAGCGCAGAACAAGCAGGGCTTTGAATCGGAGCAAAAGAAGCTTCGACAGCAAACCAAGAATAACCTGTTTTGCTTGGGCTTTCAGGTGTCTGGGCAATACTCTTCAACTCCCAAATTAAAGCCTTAGTTTTATCAGTGGATTTGTACAGCAAACCACCGACGAGTGTTGGGCGACCATTGATACACGAGAGGCGAAATTCGCTGATAGGATTCTGTTTATCTGCACCATCTTGATATGGGCTTGAAATGTTCAGCTCTGTCCATGTCAGCGAAGGGAAATCAAACAAGTAAGTTTTGCCGCTCGATGGGACGCCAAGCTGAAACTTTACCAGCATAAATTTATTAAACTCGAAGCAACAACCATGAGCGAAATCGGGAAAACATTCAGGAACATTTCCCGAAACACCAAGTGCTGTAAACGTATCGAGCGCGACATTATAATGCCAGAATTCAGTTATGTAGCCTCCCGTTTTATCAATCGTAACAATGAAAATTTTGTCCGTTGCAATCAAATCGCCAAAGAAATTTATACCTTCCGGCAAAGTACCTGTTTTCTCAACACACACGCCCGTAACGGCATTGAATCGAAACCAACGCGGGTTATGAGTATCGTTGCGACCACAAACAAGTAACATATCAGTTCCGTTGCCACACGGATACAAAGCGGGGCGGTCTGCGTTTGGCGGTGTGACTCCAGAAAAAGTTCTTACTGTCAAAGTATCGTTTAGCGTGTCGTAAGTGTACCAATCACCCAGACCCGAACTGTTGTCGCTCGACAGTCCACCGAAGATTTCAATATATCGGGAATCACGCGCCGCTGAAGCTGGACGCGACCGAGCCGTTCCGAATGTTGCCGCTCGCTCGACAAAATCCGTATCACCATCGCTATCCAAAAGCGTGACATTAGCAAGCGTTAAATTCGTCGTAACTTTTTCAGAAGCCGCACCGCCTGAGACTTGGGCAAACCGAGCGTTACGAGTTGAATCAGCAAACATTTTTGGATGCAACTGATACTCAGTATCACCAAAACGAATCGAGCCTCCTAAGTCAATGTCAACGCACGGCACACTACTCTCGACATTTCCCGTTGCTACCATTTTTCCGGCATTCGCGCTTGATGGTGCAACATTAGGGTTATTAACTTCCGGCAGTGAAACTCTATCAATGCGACGACCAAGCAACGCTAAAATTTCTGACAGCGACTTAATTGAACCGTAAATCGGCGTGAGGTCAATTGGTTGGTTTCCAATGTTTTCTAATCGTGCAACACGGTCTTGAAGCTCGCCAATGCTAATGTCAGCTTTTTCAGTTTTGTTAAAGACATTTCGTAATCGAGGTGTTTTCAATCTCAAATCCCGAATATCTTCATAACGCACTTTTGCTACATTCGCTCCTACTTGAATTGCAAGCAAAGCAACCTCATTAGAGTTGATAACGGGCAACGATGGTGTCGCCGCTGGCGTGCCTTTGCGGATGAACACGGTTGCTGTGTTCCATCTTTCAGTTGGTTGGTTATATTGAGTTGGCGGATATGGCGGAACAGAGTCTGCAAGTTCTTCGAGAGTACGCAATCGAGTGAAGGGAATCAATGTAGTTGATGCCGGAACCTCTTCTTCAAGAAGCGCATAAACCAAGTCAATTCGTGGTAGGTCATCAGACTCTTCGATTGCTAAAACAGCATCGTCTTGTAAATCAAAACTGCGTCCAGTGGCATTGTTGTATGCTCGCCCCGGCGCATTAATTTGAATGGCTTGGTTGTTTCCTTCAACAAGTTCATATTCAAAGCCCGCAACTTCAATACGGTCTTGCCCGACCAGAAAATCTTTAACCACCTGCTCAGTGTGTTCGTGTGAATATTGTTGAGCAAGCATAATGTCGTTGGGATGGCTGTTTTGACCATACACAGGACCCCCAACAACGGGCTGAATTGTTTGTACTAATCGTTTCTTCGACATAGTTTCTCCCTTACATTAAATGCGAAATATGGACTGAGTAACTGATTGATGCACCAGCCGCTAAATGTTCAAAACTCAGGTAATAGTTTCCAGCAAGAATTTGATTAACCGCTATCAGATATTGGTCAGTTGATAGAACATTAAGCGGGTAAACAATAGATTCATAATTACCAATTGCGGCAATGGTATTGCTTGCGGAAGATAACTCACTTATTGGGTCAACTTCACTACCACCAATCAGTTTGGATGATTGAGCCGTTTTAATAAGAATTCCAAGTTTGGGTGTTCCGCTGTATGCAGAGACATTTATTCGGATACGAATACCCTTTCCAAACTTATTCACCCCAGAATAGGTTCGTGTGCCATTCACGGTGAAAACAGCCGAAGGCAAAATTTCTTTCTCGGCTTGCGACATTTCATTTAGGTTTGCAATAGCGTCCTTCGTTTCTTCCTCAAGTTGATGGACGACAATATGTTCTGTCCCATCAAGTACCGTCTTAACAGTTTGGATTGTGCCATCGCTATCTTTTAACTTCAGTCCCATCTAAATCACTCCTATCCAACCGGAATTTTGTGAATCGTTCAGATTCAAATTCATTTGTTCATTAACATCTTGATATGTGCGCCATACAACATAAATTTCTTGAGACAAAGCCCATACATATCGAACTAACTCGACAATTTCTTTGTCGTTCAAGCGTCGTCTTTGTTCTGTATAAAGAGATTCACCCCAAACAGAGTCGCTCCAATAAACGGAGTCGTCGCTGTTAGTCACAAGTGAGGTAATTTCAACAACCAAATGAAGTGGCTCGGCAACATCAAAACCAGCTTCACCCCAAACCAACTCGCCCCATGTTCGAGGTCTAGTCCAAACGCGGGTTACAATGCCGAAATCACGCAACCAAAGTTCAATGCCTCGCGCGGTACCGCGACAGGCATTGTGACGAGCCATATTGCGAAAGAGACGCCGCTTGTCTTCAAGCGTGAACCACGTTGGATACCAAGCCCAACCAAACAAAGCCCACATCCACCAATCAATCCAAATCTCGTCTGCGGTGTCAGCATTGATTTGTTGATAAAAGTTGTCGAACGATTCGTCCCAAACGTCCAGCGTGTCGCCAAAGTACTGCAAAAACCTTTTCAAAAACAAATCTCTGTCTTCACGCCGATAACGTGCAGGCAAGTGTGAATACAAAAATTCAAGATTGCTAAATGGAGACTCTATTTGTTCAGCTGGCATATTTCACCTATGGCACATCAATCGTGAAATTAACAGGACGTGGAATCTCCCATACCTTCGTGTGCAAATCAGCAGAAGGTAGTTTCAAAATTCGCCCATCAGGGTTTGCAATTATTCTGTCAACACCTTGTGTTGCTTCAATCAAAGCGATGATTTCAGAACGAACAATGTCGCGTCCGAAATGTTCATTGTTTGGCGCATAGAAATCACGAATGTTTTTTTCGATTGCCGCAACTACTGCATCTTGATTCGCTCCCGTTCGCAGTTTTACTGCAAAAGCAACATTGAAATTTTTATAAACAGGGTCGAACAAATAAACGTACTGATTGCCGATTACTTGTCCCAACAGTAATGCGATTTTCTGCCGCACTTCATCACCAACAGGGTCACCACTTGTTGTCATTACAATAACGGTTGTGTGACCAACTTTACTTGAATCAAAATCACCATTCTGAACAAAAGGAAAAGCGCGAACGACGCCATTGCCATCAAGAGCTTCGTTCAAAATCGCTTCTTCTAAATCTTGGGTTGTAACGATGCGTTCGGAGCGACGTTGATACTGTCTTGCACGCTCAAGCGCAGATTCAATTGTTTCTTCTTCTGTACCTGAATCAACAGTGTCTTGATTTGTAACAGCAGTTACATAAGCGATTGTGTCGAGCAAATTCGTCAACACATTGGGCGCGAGTAATGTGTGTCCTGTAACGGTTCTATGGGCTAAAACATCACCTGTCTCATTGCCTGAAGGAATTACAAGCGCGACGTTTGTGAGGAAGACTTGGCTTTCATCGGCTGTCGCAACTTGTGTCCCTTCTGGAATGGTGACATCTGTATTGAGTCCTTCCGGCAAGGTTACTGTAAATTGTAAAGTTGTTTCAGCATTTGTTGCTGGTTTTAGAGTAATACCATGAAGGCGGGCAAACTCTATCAAATTTTGGTCAGGAACTTGGTTGATGCGATATGCCATTTGCGCGAGCATCCATGCAATAGCTTCAATGATTACTGTATGTGGTGCAGAAGGATTTGCGTTTGTAAGTTCCGGGCAAATCGGTGAAGGCAATGAACCACCCTCAATTTGTTTAATAAGCTCCTGAAGGATTTTTATACGAGATTGTGCAATTGAAATTGAAAGACCACCTGACACGCGACTAATAGCTTCAGCCGCAAGCTGTTCTTCATTTCTAATGTCTAAATCAGGTCTTGGAATTAAAGGCATTTCTATTCCTCACTTGGCTCTGTCTTTTCGACAGTTTCAGCTCTAACAAAATCCAAAAACGGGGTTGGACCCGTTAGCCATTCCACGCGCAGAATCTTTGTTTCGCCACCATCGAAAATTTCAAGAATACGCGCACGGATGATAATTTCATCATCAACTTCCAACGAGTTGTTGAGCCTATCAAGTGTTGGCATCAATTAGCCTCCATGTCGGATAGAGTAACTCTTGTGGCATTGCTTGTCCGCGTTTTGTCCAACGAATCATTATTGCCGCTTCATGCGGGCGTGGGGGCAACACACCGCTACGAAATTCCCCATTTATTATTGCTCCGCTCTCTACGTTTACTGAGTCAACGGCAAACACATAATTGCGAATTTGCTCTTCAACATAGAGCGCAAGTCCAAATGCAAATGTGTTATCAAGTACGTCAAATAAAACGTCCGGTAAACCATAGCCAGGTAGCATTTTTCGCTCACCCATTCGCGTCTCAATTAAATCTAAAATTGCTTGAGTGATGATTGCATTATCGTTATTGACAACAGCAAAAGTACCGCGTTGGTCGTTCAAAATCGGAAATGAAAGCGTTGCACCTATCATCCAATTAAACACCCCAAAGTAGATTGCAAACGACCTATCTGTGAATTTAATTCGCCTGTGTATTCTTGGTAGCGTTGAATCATCAACTGTTGTGTTTGTGACAATGCAGATGATGGAATCGCTAACAATTCATTTGCGGCATTTTGTAGCTCTGTTTTCTTCTGATTGATAAAACTAATCGCCGCATTCACTTCTGCAAAAACTTGGCTGATTACTTGATTCAATGTTGCAATTATTTGCACTACTTCATTCAATAATTGAATGGCACGAGCGTTATAGACAGGTGGTCGTGTCAAGTCCGGCAACATCCCTTTTAACAAGGCGTAGATTTGTTCCTCAATAGCTTTTTTGATTGTTCTTATATGCAACATCGTGGCAAGGTCAGGAACATTTCCAAGTTGTCCACCAACTAAAGTTTTTGCGCTACCACCTGTGCAACCGACGAATGGAATGTCAATCGGTAGGCGAATTGTTGGTGTATTCACTTGTATTGTTTTAGGTGCTGGAATTTGAAAACTCATCCTTCACTCCCTGTTTTTTGAAAAACGCCTCCGGGTCCGATGATAATTACAGACGAATCCGCTTCAATGATTATCTTTCCGGCTCGAAGAATAAGATTACCTTCAGTAATGATTTTGTAATCAGCATCAATGCGAACGCCTCGAACCGCCAAAGAACGAAAGTCAGTTGGAACTGGAAAGTTTTCGTTATAAATCGGAGCATAAAAAAGACTATTTGAATCTCCGAAACGACCAAATAAAACAACTTCAGTTCCTTTTGTCGGTGGATGAAATTCACCATAACCCGGTGAACCAACAAAGAAACAAATTCTACGCGCCCATACAGGATAGATTTCATCTTCATTGATAATCGGAATTACACATTGAACACGATGCTGATTTTCGGTGTCATCAACATTCGCAACAATTCCTTCAACGCCGGAAAACCATCCGCCGCTGTCAGAATCTTCTTCATTAAATAAAGATGCTGGAGTAGTCATTTGATGTCACATCCTACGTTGAATTCACAAACCATTTTGCCAGCCGCAAAATTGTATCTGACTTCTGTCACAATGTACTTACCCGAATAAAACTCACCAAAGTTTCCAAGTGTTACGGTGTCGTTCAAATCAATTTTTTTGCGGAACGATGGAAGGGTTTGGAGTTGATGGTCAAACGCATATTCACGACGACGATTTGTTTTTCCGCCAGCTCTGCGCTTTGCAACATTGATTGTCTGCTTAGGCAAATCCTCGTTGATGATTAGCTCACTAACTCCGCGTTCGCCTGTTTGGTTGCTTCCTGTTAATCGTTTCCCGCCTTTCGCACGTCCACGTACTTCAACTTTGCTGGGTCTGCCTTTTTTGTTTTCCGGCAGTTTGTAGGAAAGACTGAAACCTTTCAGCAAAGTGAAGTCTTCGCGGAAATTCAGATTAGCAGTTGAGTCTCCCGTCACGCCCGATTGTTTTGCAAAGAGCGTGTCGCCTTGAACGTACAGTTTCAACCCTGCTTGTTCGGCAATCTTCAATGCAAATTCCCAATCGCTCTTGCCTTTTTGTACAAGCGAATCGTAAACGTCACTGTCAACCCAATTGTCTGGAGCAACGAACTTCAACTCGTTATCTTCTGCAAGCTTTTTCAAAATTTGCAGAACAGTTTTTTTATTGTGAAACCGACTTTTTTTTTCTCGTTTCATCTTGCTCGAAAAGTCATGGAAACGGAATGTACTTATTCCTTCGCTCCATTCATGCCGAACGAACCTACCGACGAATAGCGAATCACCTAATTCGTTGCTAAACCCAAACCAAAAACGTGCTTCTAGTTGAGCAAGACCCGTTGCGTTCAAAAAGCTGTCAATCAACTTAAAATCATGGTCAAAAACACTCAAAGTTCCCTGTCCGCTCTTATCTGCTGTCAATTCGACGCTGGCTTCGGTAATCACGGAGTTACTCGCCCACGAATCAAAGCGACGTGAGCCTATTTCGACGACACAATGTGCTGAGAGTGCGTCCATCAGAATCTTTCAAAACGACCAATCTGAAGCGGCTGTTGTGGAATCAACAGAACCGTTCCTGTTTCAACTTGCCGCGGGTCTTTAATTTTGTTGCGGTCAGCTATCACACGCCACTTTCGCCAATCGCCGTAGTAAAAATGTGCCAAACCACTCAACGTCTCGCCTTCAGTAAAAAAATGTTCCGTCAAATAAGCATCTTCAACAGGAACATAATGTCCAAGTCTTTCATAAGGTGAAATACTTCTTGGAATCATTTCCTCAACTCCCAAAACGAAAGGCTTATGTTTGCTCTTATTGCAACACCAGCCGTTGTGAAGAAGTTGCGATTGACTGTCAAATCTTTCAGGACAACGCGCTGTTGAAATCCAGCTGTCATTATTTGCAATGGCGGAGGCGCATTATTGTTTCCGACGACGCCATTTAACTCAGCCGAAGACATTAAACATTCTCTTAGTTTCTGAATTTCCGGTTCAACGGAGTTGCCTTGTTTCGTGTTGTCAATTACTGCATCAAATGAAAGTTCCTGTGGTTGTCGGTTCGCATAGAGAAGAGGTTTCAAGCCACTTGTCACATCAATCTCTTCCCAATTCGCAGAGTCTTGGGTTTCAATTTCGTTCGGGAAAATAGGTAGAATTATTTTTGCTCCGGTCAATAGATTTATAATCATTAGCTTGCCTATTTCCATAAACAAAATGCCCGTTAGTTCTGCGGTTGAACTAACGGGCTTCTTTCGAGCCTCTAAAAATAATGAGTCGCTGGGACTTCAATCTTTGAATGAAAAGTATATCACAATCTTTCACTGTCTCGCGCCGCGCTGTAAGCAACGAGCCGCGCAAGATTATCGCCTTTTAGAGAAGGGGTTGTGTCAGACATGGCACGTTCGACCTCTGCGCGAATCAGTGCCGCTAACACGTCCGGGTTATCAGCCGCTTTCGAGCCGGCAGGGACATTTGTGTTGACATTTACAGTAACATTTTTAGAAACAAAATTGCTTAGTTGTTCGCGTATTGATGAAGCATTTATATTTTGACTGAGTTGCTCATTTGAAATACTGCTTGAGCGAAAGTCACCAAATGTCAAAGGTTTTTCACGATTCAAGTTTCTGAATGAATCAAGCCAATCACCGGGTGAACGACGAGATAGACTTGCAGGAGTTATTACATTACCACGATGGGCAAAAACAAGACCATCACGTTGAACGACACTACCAACTGCGCTTTTTGGAACAGGTGATGACACAGCATCTGATGACTGAACAGTTACGCTTTGAAGTTTTAGCGAATTAACTTTATTTGCAAAATTGTTTGCGGCATAGTTCGCATTGTTCAATGAGTTTGTTAGGCTAGTATTCGCATTGATTAAACCATTGTTTGTATTGTTGAGATTGCCAAATCCAACTATCAATTCATTTGTCGGCTTGAATAACTGAGAGAACGCATTTGTAGTTTCAGTCGTGGATTTACTCAAATTTGCTTGCTCTAAAGCCAACGCTTGCATAGCCGCTTTATAGCTTTCCGGTTGTGCCAATTCAAAAGTTTTTTTAACTCTTTCTTGGTCTTCTGTTTTGGGAAAATGTTTTGGCAATTGCTTGAGAGCCTCCAACATAACGCGAGGATTGCTAAGTTCGACTGCTTGAGATTGCACATAAGTTTTTGCGACATTGGGGTCATAGCCTGTTCTTATTCCACTATTGAACGGATTCGTTCCCATTAAAGAGCTAATGTTGTGACCCGGGCTTGTCCAAAACAAACTGCTCATCCAGTCGCTATCTAAAGCTTCTTTGAGTTGATTGCCAGCATTAAGTTTTAACAACACTGCGGAGGCATTTATGCTGTAATCCGTTTGAGTTGCCTTACCTTCATCTTCTCTTTTAAGTATTCGCTGATAGTTCTCAACAGAATCTTGTTTCCCTCTATCTTGCATATCCTGAAACACACGCCAACTATCAGAGAGATTCTGAATTACCAACTCCAAACCTATTAACGCCGCAGTCGCACCTGCAAACTTTATCGCATTTATGGCACTCAACGACGAGCGGAATTTTCCAGCCTTATCATTTGTTTTTGCGATTGCATCTCCGGCATTTTTCGCACTGCGTTCGACATTGTTCAGGCTGTCAACGGCGTTGCTGAATTTGTTGAAGCTCTGAAAAAATCTCACGGCGGTTTTCAATGCTCCAATGGCGGCAGTGACTGAAAGCACTGCACCACCAATGCCCATTACTAAGGTAATTGTTTTTGAGATTGTAGGATGTGCTTTTGAGAATTCTTGAAGTTTCCCAAACAAGCTATTCAAGGTGTCAAGGGTTGGTTTCAAGACATCCATAACAGGCGTGAACATAGTGGCTTTAAGATTTTCCCATGATCCTTGAACTGCCTCTGTTTTTGAGTTGTAAAGTTGCATCTGGGATGTGATTTTTTGAGAGACAGGAATTGCTTTGTTAGCTTCGTTGGTGATATTACGCCAACCGTCTGAACCTTGCTCAAGCATCGCTACAACAGCCTTTGAACCTTCTTCTCCAAATATGCCTTGAAGAGTTTGAATTCGTTGCTCAGGTGCAAGTTTGCGGAGTTTTTCCATCTCTTTGAAAGTATTTTCAAGCCCTAAAAATTGACCTTTATCATCAAACAATTTCAAGTCAATTCCATATTTTTTCTTTAACGTATCAAGAGCCTTATCGTGAGTTGAAAACATTGTGAAAAGAGATGTTGCAGTTGTTCCGGCTTGAGAACCTTCAAGACCTGCATATCGTTTCAGGAATGCAAACAGTTTTGCTGTTTCTTCTGCACCGCCGATACCCTTCATTCCTAAAGTGTTTGACATCCCTTGAAAGTATTTTGAGCTTTCAATAATCGCAGACGAATCAATATTGAATTTGTCTTTGAGAGCAGAAAAAAGATTGACCGATTTCTCGAAGTCTTTCGATTGAAGCCTAAACATCTTGAAAAAAATTGCGAGTTCTTCAGCTTGTTCCGCCGCGCGTCCCTGTGTGATTGCTCCCGAAACATTTGCAAGATAAGCCGCCGCTTTTCCTGCGCCATCGAGGATTTCTTCTGTTTGCAAACCGCCTTGTTTTAATGCGGTAAAAATCTCGGAATACGTGCGGGTATTCCCCATGAGGTCATTGCCTAATTGAACAGTTTGTTTTCCAGCTTCCTCGATTTGTTTAGTTAATTTGCTTTCATCAACTTTGCCTGTTTCTTTGTTATATTCTGAAAACGAGTTTCGCAAATCGTTCATTGCCGATTCATAATCGCCCGCGGCATTTGTTCCGCTACGAAAACCTTGAATCAAGCCGTAACCCGCACCACCCATCAATAAATCATCTGCGAGGTCATTTGTAAGATTGGTTTGTTGCCGTGAACGTGGGCGTGTTCCCCCAGCTTCATCTCTTGATGCCCTGCGAAGTTTTTCTATTTGTTGTGTTTCTTTTCGTAGTAAACGAACTGCTCTGACTTGGGTTTCAAGAGCGGCATAAGGTGAGCTACGCCGCATCATGGTGCTTAAAGCCGAAATTGCGGCTAAAGCTTGTCCGGCTTCTTTTGAGAATTTTCTAAGTGCAATCGTTGGCGGATGAAGACCTTTCGACAGCCTGTCGTTGATGGTCAACATCACTTGCAATTGCATTGCTTCGCTCATTTTTTCTCGGGGTAGTAAAGTTTCAAAATGTTATGGACGTAAGAGTGACGACGCATTATTGGTAAACTTAAAATCGTCTCTTCTGACCAGCCAAACTCACGCGCCAGCACTGTTGCCTCAATTCCAACACCATCGCACCACGCTTTTTCTTTAGTTGCGAAAGGAGTCTAACCAAGCTTCCTCCACCTCTTTCAAAATCGCCAGGTCAAAGAAATCGAGATTTTCAATCTCTTCAATGTTTACCTCGTTGTTTCGTTCCAAGCCGCTCTGGTTGTGTGACAGTAAAACTATCTCTTTTGCAATTGTCATCAAGTGTTTTTGCCAACCTGTTGCGCCTGTCTTTTCGATTTCAATCTCGTCATAACCGGTTAATAAAGTTCCAAACTTGATAACATCGTAAACTTGCTCATCGCATTTAATTCCGATAGCAAGCTTTACTTTTCCTGGTTCAAGAATTTTTGCTTCACGCTTGCCGATTGTTTCACCCATGTATTGCATAACTTCGGAAGCAATTTTTTCACGGTCAATTCTATTTAGCGAAAGCAGTACTGTTAAAGGGACGGGCATTTTCATATCACCGAACTCAACGATTGAAGCCGCGTGCAACATTGCATCGAACTGAACATTGCTGTTGCTAGTGTCAAAGAAAAAATCTTTTGCAACAGGTCTTTTGCCAATTACCACGCGCTTGTGAACTTTGCCCCCATCTTCCTTATCTTGATAACCAAAGGGCAAGTAAAATGTTCGTTGATAGTTTGACGGCGCAGTGTCTTTTGACTCTGCGCCGCCTTTGTTTTCGTTCTTTACTTCTGTGTTTGACATCAGATTCTCCGCATTTTGTAAGGTTTGATTGTTAGCGTAACAGTTGCCGTTCCTGTTCCTTCGCCGCTCTTATCGTCTGGCTTGAGCGAGAGCGGTACTGCGTCGCGTATTTCGTAAGTTTCAACAGGTGTGCGTCCTGTTTCATCATAGGTAATCAAGCGACCCGATTTTGGTGATGTGTCAACGCCGTCAAAGTACCGGGTAACCCAATTGTCAATAGCGCGAATGCTGTTGTCGTAAAGACCGCTTGGAATTGTAATAACCACATCTTCAGGTTCGACTTTGCCACGCCCAATAAGTGAATAAGGGTCGTTGCCAACCTGTGTCATTACAGGAGAATGTTTTTCATCTCCGCCTGAAACTTTCGTAGCTTTGAATGCCGGAATGCCGTCTAGCTCTACTCCAAAACGATTCTCGGAAATTGCTGTTCTAGTATTTGCCATCTGTTTTCTCCTTTATCTTGATTTAGCCCAAGACTCCCTCTAAATCCCAAAGCGGATTATAGAGGGAGTCTTGGGCTAAATCAAGATAATGCAGATTGAAAACGCAATGATTCAGACTGTTCAGATTAGTTTTTGCCATTGCAATTCACCATCCTTTCGTAGAGTTCCGGCGCGTCTTGCCGCATTTCGGCGACGAAGTTTTCAAACGAAGCGGAGAAAACTTCCGCTTTGACCAGCCGCGCATACGGGTAAATGTCGCGTATCATTTGCGGGTCGGGCAAATGCGTTCCGAGCGCGTCCGCCAGATACGCGCAACAGCCGAACATCACGGCGCGAAGCGTGTTGACCAATTCATCGGTTACGAGTTCGCATTCCAAAACGCGGGCTAAAAATTCGGCTTCCGATACCGCTTTTTCAATTTCCGCGTTTGTGCAATCGAAAAGCATAAGTTTGTGTTTCGGCTCAAAAGTAAAGCGCAAAACGTAACGCTTTGGTTGTTTCAAGTTAATTTCGTTTGTCATCAAATCACCTCTAAATTTAACTATTGTCGCTTGGCAAGAGTTAATATGATGGTGTAAGGTAATCTTGTCAAGTTGAAAGAGTTTGAGTAAAATCAACTCTATGAGTGATGACAAATTGCTTTCAACTAATGATGTTGCAGACGAACTCGGAATTACAAGACAAAGGGTTTTGCAGCTTGTAAAAAGCGGAAGATTAAAAAGCCAAAAGATTGCAAATGTGCATCTTTTCAAATTGGAAGACCTTGAACCTGTCAGAAATAGAGTTGCAGGCAAACCAAAAAAGACCGAAGAAAAGTGAAGGCATACAAATATAAAATCCGCCGACCAAGTAAAGCGATAGTTGCCAAGTTTGAGCAAACGCTTGACCTGTGCCGTGAATTGTATAATGCCGGGCTTAGGGAACGCCGCGACGCTTGGAAACTCAATCGCATCTCGCTTTCGTATGTCGAACAAGCCAACCAACTTTCCGAAATCAAAGCCGTTCGAGATGACCTCGAAACGGTTCATTCTCAAGTTTTGCA
>Ga0187894_10001202_pt1 | contig 33842 bp, 27 predicted proteins | sample GBC1701081metaG_FD_136650 | JGI IMG/M metagenome (GOLD analysis project Ga0187894, IMG submission 136650) | White microbial mat communities from a lava cave in the Kipuka Kanohina Cave System on the Island of Hawaii, USA - GBC170108-1 metaG ...
CCGAGCGCGAAGCCGGCGGCATCACGCAGCACATCGGCGCCTACGCCGTGAAGGTGAACGAGCGGAACGTCGTCTTCCTCGACACGCCCGGTCACGAAGCCTTCACGATGATGCGCGCCCGCGGCGCGAAGGTCACGGACGTCGTCATCCTCGTGGTGGCGGCGGACGACGGCGTCATGCCGCAGACGAAAGAAGCCATCGATCACGCGCGCGCGGCCGGGGTGCCGATCATCGTCGCGCTGAACAAGATCGACAAGCCCGAGTCCAATCCGGATCGCGTCAAGAAAGAGCTGTCCGACCTGGGCTTGATGCCGGAAGAATGGGGCGGCACGACGGTCATCGTCGCCGTCTCGGCCAAGAAGCGTCAGAACCTCGACGCGCTGCTCGAAATGGTCCTCCTCGTCGCGGACCTGGGCGAGTTCAAGGCCAATCCGAAGCGCAGCGCGTCCGGCACGGTGCTCGAAGCCAAGCTGGATCGCGGACGCGGTCCCGTCGCCACCATCCTCGTGCAGGACGGCACGCTGCACGTCGGCGACACGATCATTGCCGGCACCATCGTCGGCAAGATCCGCGCGCTGATGGACGACCGCGGCCGTGCGACGAAGCAGGCCGGGCCGGCCTCGCCGGTGGAAGTCCTCGGTCTCGGCGGTCTGCCGCAGCCGGGTGACACCTTCCAGGCGCTGGACGACGCGGCAAAGGCGCGGCAGATCGCGCTCTTCCGGCAGACGCAGGCCAAGGAAAAGGCGCTCGGTTCGCGCGCCGGCCGGCTCACGCTGGAGTCTCTGCAGCAGCAGATCGCCGAAGGCGGCGTCAAGGAACTGCCGATCATCATCAAGGCCGACGTGCAGGGCTCGGCCGAAGTGCTCGCCGATACGCTCACGAAGCTCTCGGACGAACGCGTCAAGATCCGCATCGTCCACGCGGGCGTCGGCGCGATCAACGAGTCCGACGTCCTGCTCGCCTCGACGTCGAACGCCATCGTCATCGGCTTCAACGTCCGGCCGAACCGCGACGCGAGCGACGTCGCGGAGCGCGAAAAGGTCGACATCCGCCAGCACACCGTCATCTACAACGTGACGGACGAGATCAAGAAGGCGATGGCCGGCCTGCTCGAACCGACGCTGCGCGAAGTGCGGCTCGGCACGGCGGACGTCCGTCAGACCTTCCGCGTGCCGAAGTTCGGCACCGTCGCCGGCTGCCTGGTCCTCGACGGCCGCATCACGCGGTCCGGCGATACCACCGCACGCCTGCTGCGGGATCACGTCGTCGTCCACGAAGGCAAGCTCGGCTCGCTGCGCCGCTTCAAGGACGATGTGAGCGAAGTGAAGTCCGGGTTCGAGTGCGGCATCACGTTCGACAACTACAACGACATCAAAGTGGGAGACCAGATCGAGGTCTTCACGGTCGAACGCATCGCCGCCACGGTTTGAAGTCGTCAGCTATCAGTCGTCAGTTATCAGTTGTCACTGTCAGTTCGGTTGCGTCCGCCCACGCGGGCGGCCGACAACCGACAGGGTGATTTTCACTGACGACTGAACACTGATGACTGACAACTTTTTTACCCCATGTCACTTCAAGTCGGCCTGTTGACCATCGAGCTGTTCCTCCCCGACGCCCAGTCGCTCAAGGACAAGCGAATGGTCCTGCGGGCCGTCAAGGACCGGCTCAAGAAGCTCAACATCGCCGTCGCCGAAGTCGAGCACCACGCGCTGTGGCAGCGCGCCGGACTCGGTGTCGTCACCATCGGCCACGGACGCGACATCGTCGATCAGACGCTCGCCGCCGCGCTCGAAGAGATCGAGCGCACGCACCCGGGACTCGTCACGCGCAGCCAGGTCGAGCTGATCGCGTAGCACCCGGCCGCGACCACCGTTTCCCGATTACCAGAACATGCAAGGCCCACGTCCCGAACGCGTCGGCGAACTCATTCGCATGGAGCTGAGCGCTCTCATCGCTCGCGGGGTCAAAGATCCCGGCGTCGGCTTCATCACCATCACCCACGTCAAAGTCAGCGCGGACCTGCAGGTCGCGCGCGCCTACTACACCCTGATGGGCGATGCCGCCGCGCGCAAGCAGACCGCCAAGGCGCTGGACCGCGCGACGCCGTACCTGCGCCGCCAGGTCGCGAGCCGGCTGCGGCTGCGCCGCGCGCCCGAGCTCGTCTTCCAGTTCGACGAATCGATCGAGCGCCAGCAGCGCATCGAAGAGCTGCTGCAGGAGATTCGCGTCACCGACGCCGCGGCGGCGCAGGCGAACGCCCAGGCAGACGCGCCGGTGGACGCGCCGACGCCGGCCGAGCCCTCCCCTGCCGACACGAGCGGGCCGACACCGAGCAAGCAGGCCGACAACGAATAAGCAGACAAGACCAGGCACACGGAGACTGCGATCATGAGCTCGACCTCGGACATGGACGCGTTGCGGCGCCTCAGCGAGGCCATCCTCCAGCGCTCGCGGTTCCTCATCACCTCGCACCCGCGGCCGGACGGCGACTCCATCGGCTCGCAGGTCGCGATGGCCGCCGCGCTGCGCGAGCTCGGCAAGACCGTCCGCATCGTCAATCGCGACCCGGCGCCGCCGTCCTACTTCGACTTCCCCGGCGTCTCGGCCATCGAGATCGCGCCGCAGGCGGACGGCGACTACGACGCGCTGATCGTCATGGAATGCGGCGACCTGGCGCGGCCCGGCGTCGCGGGCCTCGAGCGCTACTTCACCATCAACATCGACCATCACCCCGGCAACACGGCGTACGGGGACCTGAACTGGTTCGACGACAGCGCCGCCGCGTGCGGTGAGATGGTGGCGGACCTGATCGACGTGCTCGACGTGCCCTGGTCCGTGGAGATCGCCACGCACCTGTATCTCACCGTGCTGACGGACACCGGCTCGTTCCGGCATGGCCCGATCAGCGCGCGGACGTTCGAACTGTGTCGCCGCGCCGTGGACTTCGGCGCGCGCGCGGTGTCCGTCGCGCAGACGGCGTTCGACAGCAACTCGCTCGGCAAGCTCAAATTGATCGGCGCGCTGCTCGGCCGCATGGAGCTGGCGGCGGACGGCCGGCTCGCCATCCTCGATCTCGACGATCGCCTGCTGCAGGAGACCGGCGCGGACGCGCACGAAACGGACGGCATCATCAACATGCCGTTCATGGCGAGCGACATCCGCGCGTCCGCGCTCGTGCGGACGGAGCGCGACGGCCAGGTCCGCGTCAGCCTGCGGTCGAAGGGCGATCTCGACGTCCGCACGATTGCGAACGCCTTCGGCGGCGATGGACATCGCAACGCCGCCGGGTTCACGGTCAAGGGTGACACCGCCACCGTGCGCCGGCAGGTGGTCGACCGCCTCACGGACGTCGTCGCGAGCCTCAGTCGTCAGTCATGAGTCGTCGGTTTTGAGTGATCGGTCATGAGTCTTGCCGCGTGCGGCGCCAGTATCTGGTCGACTGAGAACTGACAACGGATCACTCGCAACTGACCCATGGACGGTCTTCTGATCATCGACAAGCCGGAAGGCCCGACGTCGCACGATGTCGTCGCGCGCATCCGGCGCGCCTTCAACGAATCGCGCGTCGGTCACACGGGCACGCTCGACCCGATGGCGACCGGCGTGCTGCCGATCGTCCTGGGCCGCGCGACGCGGCTCGCGCGCTTCCTCTCCTCCGCGACCAAGCGCTATCGCGCGACGCTGCGGATCGGCGTCGCGACGGACACGTACGATCGGCTCGGCGAGCCGGTCGGCGCGCCCGCGGACGTCAGCGGCATCACCGCGGACATCGTCGAGCGGGCGCTGACGCCGTTCCGCGGGACGTTCGTGCAGACGCCGCCGGTCTATTCCGCCAAGAAGCTGGGCGGCGTCGCGTCGCACCGGCTCGCGCGGCGCGGCGACGCGGTCACGCCCGCGGCGGTGCCGGTGACGGTCGATCGGCTCACGCTGGTGTCGGTCGACGCGGATCTGATCGTGCTCGACGTCGTGTCCAGCGCGGGCTTCTACGTCCGGTCGCTCGCGCACGATCTCGGGCAGGCGCTGGGCTGCGGCGCGCATCTCACCGCCTTGCGGCGCACGGCGAGCGGCGAGCTGGACGAGGCGGACAGCGTCCCGCTGGAGCTTTGTCAGCAGGATCCGGACGCGGCGCGGGCGCGCGTGCAGCCGATGCGGGCGCTGCTGACGTGGGCGCCGGCGGCGATCATCCGCGACGCGGCGCGGGCGCGCGTTCCGCAGGGACAGGCGCTGCGGCCGGAAGATGTCCTCTCGGTGGACGCGGGAATCCGTCCGCTCGTCGAGCGGCAGGCTGATGGGCGCGAGCAGACGTTCGTGCGGATCCTGGATGAGCGCGGAGAGTTGCTGGCGCTGGCGGCCGGAAACATAGCAGATGGGAACGTGACCGGCGGCGAGGCCGGAGCGGCGTCAGCAGACGAGGCGCCCGATGTCGCGGCGCGAGGGATGGCGTCCGGCCGGTCGGCGTCTGGCCGGTTGGGGGCCGTCGCAGCCGTGCGAGGGCTTTTGCATCCCCGGATCGTTCTGGTTTAACATAAGGGGTTCCTATCCGGCCATTTTCGGCTGGATGGAGCGTAACGGCGGGCTGGTGGAGGACGCAGGGTCGCGTCGCCGTCTGGGCCGCTCGTGGAGGACATGACGTTGGCACTGACCAAAGAACGGAAGACGGACATCATCCGCGACTACCGCACCCACGACTCGGACACCGGCTCGCCTGAAGTGCAGGTCGCCATCCTGAGCGATCGCATCACCTATCTCACCGAGCACTTCAAGACGCACGCGAAGGATCATCACTCGCGCCGCGGCTTGCTGAAGCTCGTGGGACAGCGCCGTCGGCTGCTGGATTACGTCAGATCGAAGGACACGACCCGATACGCCGATCTGATCAAGCGTCTGGGAATCCGCAAGTAAGCTGCGGGGACGTCCTGAAGGGCGTCCCGCTCTCCGCCGGTTTCTCGCTCAATAGCTCGCCTTGCGGCCGCTCACACCGCGACCAGGCACGAAGTCAACCGTATGCACAAACATGAATTGCAGATAGGCGGGCAGACGCTCTCGATCGAGACAGGCAAGCTCGCAAAACAGGCAGACGGCGCCGTCGTGGTGCGGATGGGCGACACGATGGTGCTCGTGACCGCATGTCACGCCGCGAATCCGCGCGAAGGGATTGATTTCCTCCCGCTGACCGTCGACTACCGCGAATACACCTACGCGTCCGGCCGCATCCCTGGCGGCTTCTTCAAGCGCGAAGGCAAGCCCTCGGAAAAGGAAGTGCTGACCAGCCGGCTGATCGATCGGCCGATCCGTCCGCTCTTCCCCGCCGGCTGGCGCTATGAGACGCAGGTGATCGCGCTCGTGCTCTCGGCGGACGATCAGAACGACTCGGACGTCCTCGCCGTTACCGGCGCGTCCGCGGCGCTCGCGCTCTCCGAGGTGCCCTTCACGAAGACGCTCGGCGGCGTGCGCGTCGGCCTCATCGACGGCCAGTACATCATCAATCCCACCTACGAGCAGCGCCGCAAGAGCAGCCTCGACCTCATCGTCGCGGGCAGCCAGGACGCAATCGTGATGGTGGAAGCGGGCGCGAAGGTCGTCTCCGAAGAGGAGATGGTGCAGGCGCTCGAAGCCGGCCATACCGCGATCAAGCAGATCGTCGCCGCCATCGACACGCTCGCGGCGCAGGTCAAGAAGCCGAAACTGCAGGTCACGGCGCGCGAGATCGGCCACGACTTCTATCGCGAAGTCGAAGCCAAGATCATCGCCCCGCTCACCGACGCGATGCGACTCCGCGACAAGCTGGAGAACTACAGCCGCGTCGACCAGGTGCTCGCGGACCTCGTCGCGTCCATTCCGGAAGACGCCGTGCAGCAGCGCGCGGACGCGAAGCAGATCTTCAAAGGCCTGAAGGAAAAGGTGCTGCGCGACGAGATCCTCGAACACCACCAGCGCCTCGACGGCCGCAAGTTCGACGAGATCCGCCCGATCTGGAGCGAAGTCGGCGTGCTCCCGCGCGTCCACGGCTCCACGGTCTTCACGCGCGGCGAAACGCAGGCGCTCGTCACGGCAACGCTCGGCACCGCCGAGGACCAGCAGAAGATCGAAGTGCTCGAAGGCGAATCCTACAAGCGCTTCATGCTGCACTACAACTTCCCGCCGTTCTCGGTCGGTGAAGTCTCGTTCCTGCGCGGCCCCGGCCGCCGCGAAGTGGGCCACGGCGCCCTCGCCGAACGCGCGCTGACGCCGGTCGTCCCGGCCGAAGAGCAGTTCCCGTACACCATCCGCGTCGTCTCCGACATCCTCGAATCCAACGGCTCCTCGTCGATGGCCTCCGTCTGCGGCGGCACGCTGTCGATGATGGACGCGGGCGTCCCGCTCGCGGCGCCGGTCGCGGGCGTGGCGATGGGCCTGGTGATGAACGAGTCGAACGGCAAGTACGCCGTCCTGACCGATATCGCCGGCGCCGAAGACCACTACGGCGACATGGACTTCAAGGTCGCCGGCACGGCCACGGGCATCACCGCGCTGCAGATGGACATCAAGGTGAGCGGCATCACGATGGCCATCATGCGCGAAGCGCTCGAACAGGCCAGACGCGGTCGCCTCTTCATCCTCGAGAAGATGGCCGAGACGCTCGCCACACCGCGCACCAACATCTCCACCTTCGCGCCCCGCATTGTCACCATCAAGATCCCCGTCGACAAGATCCGCGACGTCATCGGACCGGGCGGCAAGACGATCCGGAGCATCATCGATCGCACCGGCGTCAAGATCGACGTGGAAGACGATGGCCGCGTGAATGTCGCGTCGAACGACGAAACGTCGGCGCAGCGCGCGATCACGATCATTCAGGAGCTGACGGCGACCGCCGAGTTGAACAAGACGTATCTGGGCAAGGTCCAGCGGATCGCCGACTTCGGCGCGTTCGTCGAGATCCTGCCGGGCGTCGACGGCCTGCTGCACATCTCCGAGATCGCGCCGCATCGCGTGAAGGACGTGCGCGACGAGTTGAAGGAAGGCGAACAGCTCCTCGTGAAGGTGATCAACGTCGATCCCTCCGGCAAGATCCGCTTGAGCCGCAAGGCGCTGCTCCAGGAAGAAGGCGTCGCGGGCGGCAGCGGCGGCGGCGGTGGCGAGAAGAGCGCCGACGCGGAAGGATCGCGTCCGCCGGCCAGACGACGTCACTAGACCGCACCCACCGAGGCAGACGCCGGACCGCACAAGGCCCGGCGTTTGCACGGCCGCTCTCCGCAAGGCCCCTGTCGAAGGGGCCGTCGCCGCACCGCCCGTGCGGCGCGCGCCCTTCAAACTTCAGGGGCGCCGTTCACGTCCAAAGCAGTGATGATCCGCACCACAGGTTGGAATCCGCAGGCCGCCGGGCTGACGCTCGGTGTCTGCACGGCTGGGCTTGTCGCAGCCGCTTTCCTCTTCGGCCCCACGCGCGCCGCCGCGCGCGCGCAGGAGTCCGACCGCCGCGAGGTCGCCGTGACGGCCCGCCGCAACGCCTTCGACCCCGTCAAGATCGACGTCCAGCAGAACGACGTCGTCAAGATCACCTTCACGGCCGAAGACGGCCCCCACAGCTTCACGATCGACGAATACCGCATCTCGAAGCGTGCGCGGCCCGGGCAGCCCGCCACCTTCGAGTTCCGCGCCGATCGACCCGGCACCTTCCGCTTCTACTGCACGATCGCCACGTCCGGCGGCGAACGCCACGACATGCACGGCGATCTGATCGTCCGCGCGCGCTGACTCGCGTCCGCTACCGCGACGCCGGTCTCGATGATTGGTGATGCAGGGATCGCGCGAGCGCCAGGCGCTCGCGCATCGGCGGATGCGCGGACAGCCATCGGCCCACCGCGGACGGATCGTCCTCGACCAGATTGAAGCTCGCCAGACGCCGCAGCGCCGTCTGAAACGCCTCGCCGTTGCCGGTGAGTCGCAGCGCGAACCGATCCGCGCGCCGCTCGTGCCGTCGCAGCCACGCGAGCCGCAGCGGACGCGTGATCGTCAGCCAGCCGCCCGCCGTCAACAGCAACCACGGGAGCGCCGCCGCATCCGACGGTCGCAACACCGCCAGCGCCGCGCCCCATCGCGTCAGGGCGATCTGCGCGATCGCGAGACCGGCCAGCGCGAAGAGTCCGGTCACGATCGATCCCTTCCACAGATCGTGATGTACGACATGACCGAGCTCGTGCGCCACGATCACCTCGATCTCGTCCGGATTGCAGTGACCTATTAGTGTGTCAGAAAGCACCACTCGTCGTGTGCGGCCCAGACCCACCAGTGCGGCTTGCGCACGCCGCGCCGCAGCTCCACCGTGACAGCGATAGACGTCGAGCGTCGACACACCCGCGCGCCTCGCCAGCGTCTGCAGACGATCCGTCAACGCGGGCACGCCCATCGGTTCCATCTTCAAGAACCACGGCAGCAACCACGGCGTCGCCAGCGTCAGCAACACCTGTCCCGCCCAGGCCGCCGCGCCGAAGCCAAGCCACCACCACGCGTCCAGCCACACGTCGCTGACGCGCAACAGCCCCGCCGCCGCAAGCGCGAGCAGCACGGCGGACGCCGTGTCGCTGACATATTGACGCCGCCATTGCGCGAACGTGACGCGCTCGAGCCCATAGCGGCGATCGAGCAGCCACTCGCGATACGCCGCGAACGGCAGTGCAACGATGTGCAGGAGTGTGACGAGAAGTGCAGCCGCGAGCATCAACGCGATGGCCGATGCGGCGCTGCTGTCGCCGTTCAGCAGTCGATCCCCGTGCAGCAGTCGATCAGCGAGCCGCGCGGTGGCGCCGGTGAGACCGGCGGACGCGGCGATGAGCAGGACGGTCAGCGACGCGAGCGCGGACACGAGACCGGCGCGCCGCCGGAGCCGCTGATAGCGAGTGGCCTTGTCTTCGTTCACGAGCAGTTGTCAGTCGTCAGTCGTCAGTCGTCAGTCGTCAGTCGTCAGTCGTCAGTCGTCAGTTATCAGCCATCACGGCAGCCCGCCGTACCGCTGTCTCAAGGACTCGCTCACCGCACTGACAACTGAGAACTGACGACTGATAACTAGTTCAGCTTGAGCGAGATCAACTTGGAAACGCCCGGCTCTTCCATCGTGACGCCGTAGAGCCGGTCCGCAATCTCCATCGTCTTGCGATGGTGCGTGATGAGAATGAACTGGGTGTGATCCAGCATGCCCCGCAGCATCTCGACGAACCGGCCGATGTTCGCGTCGTCCAGCGGCGCGTCAATCTCGTCCAGCAGACAGAACGGACTCGGACGATAGCGGAAGATGCCGAACATCAGCGCCATCGCGGTCAGCGCCTTCTCGCCGCCCGAGAGGAGCTGCACGTTCTGCAGACGCTTGCCCGGCGGCTGCGCAATGATGTCGATGCCGCTTTCGAGCGCGTCCTCTTCGTTCAACAGCACCAGACCGGCACGGCCGCCGCCGAAGAGCGTATTGAACATCTCCCCGAAGTAGCCGTTGATCGTCGCGAAGGCTTCGCGGAACCGCTCCTTCGTCGTCGTGTCGATGCGCTTGATGGCCTCGCCCGTCGCCGCAATCGAATCCAGCAGGTCCTTACGCTGGGTCGTCAGGAAGCTATGACGCGTCTCCAGCTCGTCGAACTGCTCGATCGCCATCATGTTCACCGGACCCAACCGATCAATCTTCTTCTTCAGCAGGGCAATGGCTTCCTCGGTGGACAGCGCACGCCGCGGTTTCGCGGCAACCACAGGTGACGCCGCCCGCGCGGCGGGTTCCGCCGCATCCTCGCCCTCCGCGACCATCGCAGCGGCCAGAGCATCGCTGGAAGCCGCCTGCACGGCCGCAACGTCGGTGTCGGGCAGTTCCTCGGAGTCCGAGGCCTCGGCGGAGTCATCGTCGCTCTCGGCCGTAGCCAGGATGCTTTCGGGGATCTGTCCCTGCTCGCGCTGCGCCGCGACTTCCGCCGCCACCTCGTCCAGCGTGAGCTGCAGCGTTTCCTGACACGTGCTCGCGAGATGCGACAGGTCGGACTCGGCCGTCGCGCGCGCGACTTCGTACTGATTGGCTTCGGTGCGGACCGCGTCCAGCGCGTGGCGCGCGTCCCTGGCCTGGGACTCGTGCGTCTGGAAGGTCGTCTGCAGCTCGCTGACGCGATCCTCGAACGACAGGACCTCCTGCCGCAGCTCGGTGAAGGACTGGAAGTCGCGATCGAGCTGTTCCTGGCTGGTCCGCGTCCCGTCGAGCAGATCGGTGCGATGCTGCTCCATGCGCGTCCGCTCGTCCGTGCGCGTCTCGATCCGCGAGTCCAGCTCGCGGGCCGCTTCTTCGAGGCGGCGGACCTCCTGCGCGACGCCCGAGGCGCGCTCGATCAACGTCGCGGACGCAGCCTTGGCTTCGGCGGCGCGCTGCGCGGCCTGCGTCAGCCGCTCGCGGCCGTCCGCCAACTGCGCCTGCGCTTCGTTCATCCGTCCCTGATGGATCTCGTGCTCTTCCGCGAGACGCGCGATGGACGTGCGGGCTTCTTCCTGACGCCGATCGGCCTGCTGCCGTTCCTCGTCGAACCGGCGGCGCTCGTTCGCGGCGAGCTCCTGCCGGCGTTCGAGCCGCTGCAGCTCTTCGGCCGCGCGGGCGACCTGCAGCTCGTTCTGCAGCAGCCCCTTCTCGTTCCGGTGCCGCTCGCCTTCCAGCGCGGCAATGGTCTGCTGCGCGGTCGCGATGGACGCTTCGAGCGTCGAGATCTCCTCGGTCAGGCGCTGCAGCGTGATCTGGTCCTCCGCGAGCTTCTCGCGCAGTTCCTTGATCTCGCGCTTCGTGACCAGAATCCCGCGTGCATCGTCGCGTCCGCCGCCGAGGATCAGCAGGCCATGGCGGAAGACGTCGCCCGCGCGCGTGGCGACCGGGACGGGCGTCCGCGCCGACAGCTCGACGGCCTCGGCAAAGGTCTCGGCGATGAGCACGTCGCCCAGCGCGCGGCGGATCAGCGCCGCGTACGGACCGGTGACGCGCAGGTGTGCGATCAGCGCGCGGCTGTCTCCCGGCACGCTCGACGGGGCGTCCGCCAGCGACTCCGCCGCCTGGGCCACGAGGAAGCCGCACTTGCCGGCTTTGTGGTCGCGGACGAACGCGAGTCCGCGTTCCGCGTCCTCGGCGCGATCGACGATGACGTATTGGAGGAGGTCGCCGAAGGAGGTTTCGACGGTGCGTTCGAACTCGCGGTCGACTTCGAGGTAATCGGCGACGGAGCCGCGATGCGCGATATTCGCGTCGTGCGACGCGAGGATCAGGCGGGCGGCGTCGCCGTAGCCGGCGCGGGCGGCGTCGAGCTCTTCGAGCGACTTCAGGCGCGCGGCGATGGACGCGACCTCGCGTTCGAGGTTGCGGGCGTCCTTCACGCGCCATTCGCGCTCGACGCCGGCGGTGCCCAGTTCCAGGTCCGCCGCGACGCGCAGGGCCTGCGTCTCTTCGAGCGCGGCCTGGACGGTGCGCAGCTCTTCGGCGGCCCGCTCGCGTTCCAGCGTCCGGCGGTCGATCTCGATCTTCAGATCGCTCGCCTCGACGTCGAGCCGCGAGAGGCCTTCGGCGATGCGCGTCCGCGCTTCCTCGGCCCGCTCGATGGCGTGCTGCAGTGTCGTCGTCGCGTTGAGGTTCGCAAAGAGCGCGCTGCGGGCGGTCTCGACGTGATGTTCGAGGTCGCGGATCTCGCGCTGCACGTCGGCGTGCGCGTCTTCTTCGGCGCGCTGCGCCTGGGCGGCGCGATCGCGCTCCTCGTCCGCACGGCGGGCGAAGTCGCGGCGCGATTCGAGCTCTTCGAGGCCGGGCGCGCGACGCGCTTCGAGCGACGCCAGCTCGCCCGCGATCTCGCTGATGCGGGTGGCCAGCGAGTCGGCCTGCTGCGTATCGAAGGTAATCTGCTGTTGACGCTTTTCGTTGGCCAGCTCGCGCGCGTGGGCCTCGGCGCGCAGCGTGTTCGCGCGCGTATCGGCTTCGGTCAGCTCGATGCGCAGCCGTTCGACGTCCGCCTCGATCTCGCCGACGCGCGCGGCCGCGATGGCTTCACGCTCGCGCGCCTGCGCCAGCCGCTCGCGGGCGGACTTGATCGCCTCTGCCAGCACGTCGTACTTCTGCGCGAAGGACAGCTTTTCCCACCGGCGCAGTTCCTCGCGCAGCAGCCGGTAGCGGCGGGCCTTCGCGGCCTGGCGCTTCAGCGTGCCGCGCTGCTTTTCGAGCTCGAAGATGATGTCGTCGATGCGCGTCAGGTTCTGCTGTGCCGCTTCGAGCTTCAGCTCGGCGGCGCGGCGGCGGGCTTTGTACTTCGTGACGCCGGCCGCTTCTTCGATCAACTGACGACGATCGGTGGGCTTGGCACTGAGGATCTGGCCGATCTTGCCCTGCTCGATGACGGCGTAGCCTTTCACGCCGAGACCGACGTCCATCAGCAGGTCCTGGATGTCCTTCAGGCGGCAGGAGTGCCCGTCGATCAGGTACTCACTCTCGCCCGACCGGTACAGCCGGCGGGACAACTCCACCTCGCGCGACATGGGCGGAGGCGGCGGCTCCTGCTCGGCCAATGCTTCCAGATCGACACCGCCGTCGCCATTGACGCCGTCCTTCGGGCGCGTGGTCACGCCGCCGAGCCGGAGTTTCACTTCGGCCGCGGCCGTCGCCTTGCGAGCGTCGCTGCCGCCGAAGATGACGTCCTCCATACGCTCGCCGCGCAGGCTCTTCGCGCTCTGCTCGCCGAGGACCCACGTGATGGCGTCGACCACATTGCTCTTGCCGCACCCGTTGGGGCCGACAATGGCCGTGACGCCCCGATCGAAGTGCAGATCCGCTCGATCGGGAAAGCTCTTGAACCCCGAGATTTCTAGACGCTCCAACCGCATTGTCATTCGTTCCTTGCAGGCGGCGCGGCCCGTCGAGCCGCTGGGTTCGGCCGCAGGTCATCCAAAGGCGCCGTGAGAACCGCCTGAGTGTAGCAGGCGCCTACCGGTAGGGCAAGCGACTGGACACACCACAAGATATAGAGCTGCCGTGCTGGTTGCCGTACTGGGAAACGGCGTGCAGGCGGGCGAGCCGGCGACGGGTCACGTCACCGGCTGGCGGTCGTGCGGCGCGTCTGCGTGAGACGCATGAGCTTCTCGGCTTCCCCGAACTGCGTCAGCGCGAACTGCGCCTGCGGGTCCTTCGTCAGGAGGTGCTTCCGGGCCTCTTCCACGCCAAAGAGCTGCAGCTCGATGTCGTACTTGATCATCGCCTTGATGAACTCGACGTCCTTCGTAAAGGCGTCCTCGTCCAGCTTGACGCGCTCTTCTTCGACCAGGAAGGCCTTGAAGTCGGCCAGCATGGCGTCTGAAACGGTGAAATTCGCCGCGACGGTGCGGTTGTTCTTGCCGCCGGTGATGCGGGTGTCGCCTTCGGCCGAGTAGCGCTGGGCGAAGTCCGCGAAGACCTGGCGCGCGTAGAGCGACCGGCCGAAGCGCGTCGGATTGAAGCCTTCGACGGGGCCGACGAGGAAGCGATCCGGCTCGACGCCGCCGCCGCTGTAGACCTGACGGCCGGAATCCGTGAGCTTCAGCTCATCCGGCTTGTGCTCGCGCCGCTCTTCCTGCTCGCGCAGGGAATAGGTGAGGTATTCGTCGAACGTCCCGTCCCACGGGCGCTGAATCAGGCGTCCGCTGGGCGTGTAGTAGCGGGCTGTCGTCAATGCGAGGCCGGCACCTTCGCTGATTTTGTACACGGACTGGACGAGGGCCTTGCCGAAGGTCGTCTCGCCGACCACCCATGCGCGATCGTGGTCCTGCAGCGCGCCGGCCACGATTTCCGAGGCGCTGGCGCTGTTGCGGTTGGTCATCACGACGACGGGCAGCTCTGGAACCGAGGTTTCCTGCGTGCCGCGGTAGTCCTGCTCGGAATTGCGGACCCGGCCGCGCGTGTACACGATCATGTCCCCGCGCGGGAGGAACCGGTTGGAGACGCGAATTGCCTGATCCAGCGGGCCGCCGGGGTTGTCGCGGAGGTCGAGGATCAACTGCTTCATGCCCTTGGACGACAGGTCGGTGAGGGCACGGCCAAGGTCGCGGTCGGTGATTTCGGAGAAATCGCGCAGGCGGACGTAGCCGGTCCGCTCGTCGATCATGAACGACCCCATGATCGACGGGATGTGGATCTCGTCGCGCTCCACCGTCAGATCGACCAGTTTTTCGAAGCCGCGGCGGCGGATCCCGATGTTGACCGTTGTTCCCTTCGGGCCTTTCAGCTTGCCGACGGCTTGCTCGCTCGTCCAGCCCTTGGTGTTCTCCCCTTCGATCCGGGCGATGATGTCGCCGCGACGGAGGCCGCGCTTATAGGCCGGGGATCCTTCGAAGAGGGTGAAGACGGTGATGTCCCCTTCGATCACCTGGATGCTGATGCCGAGGCCGTAATAGCGGCCTTCCTGGCGTTCGCGCATCTGGGCGTAGCTCTTGGGGTCGAGGAAGCTCGAATGCGGGTCGAGCGTCTGGAGCATGCCGGTGATGGCGCTGTACACCAGCCGATCCGACTCGACAGTACCGGCGTATTGGCCCTCGATGGCGGCGAGGGCCGAGGTAAACACCCGATATTTGGCTTCGACCTCTTCTTCAGTGGCCTCCGCCCGCGGGCCGAGGTAGGCGCCGGCCATCGCCGACACCGAGATCGCAAGCAAAACCGTGAAGAGCACGCGCCAGTTTACCATAGGTCGCATCGTACCAAACAACCCCAGGTCGCGCAACGAGATCTGCGCAAACGGCGACGATCCGCACTTGACCCTTCTCCGATCGGCTTTCTATAATCAGTTCAAGTGTTTGCATGTGTGGCGGCCCAGCTAACCCCGGGTCTCACAGAACCCGCCGGGATACCTTGTTGAGCCCTTCACCGGGCATGCTGAAGAAAGACAAGACTCCCAAAGGAGCGCAGTCATGTTTGGTTCGATTGGAATGCCCGAGCTGATGATCATTTTTGTGATCGCGCTCATCATCTTCGGTCCGCGCAAGCTGCCGGAGCTGGGTCGCTCGCTGGGGCGGAGCCTCAACGAATTCAAGCGCGCCTCCAACGAGTTGCGCAACACGCTCGAAGACGAGATCCGCGTCGAAGAGCAGCGCGAGACGCAGGCCAAGGCCAAGGCGGAAGAGGCCAAGCCGGCCGCCGTCGAAGAGGCCGCGCCGGTCATCGAGCACACGACGCCGCGCAGCGCGTCCAGCGTCTAGGTCGTCTCCGCACGGCCACCCACATGGCGCTTGTTTCGTTTCCGAGCAGCCCGGCTCCGTACTCGCCCGAGCCTGAAGACGAAGACGACGATGCGGCAGGGAAGATGTCGTTTCTGGAGCATCTCGAAGAGCTCCGGAAACGCATCGTGGCTGCCCTGCTCGCGCTCGTATTCGGCTTCAGCGTCTCGTTGTTCTTCATCAACGAGATCTTCGTGTTCATTTTCCGCCCGCTCCGTCAGGTGGTCCCAGGCGGGAAACTGATCTACACCGAGCCTACTGAAGCATTCTTCCTGCAGATGAAGATGGCGGCGCTCGTCGGCCTCTTCATTGCCCTGCCCGTGATCCTCTTTCAAGGCTGGCGCTTCGTCGCGCCCGGGCTTTACGCGCATGAGAAGAAGTTCGCGATCCCCTTCGTGGTGTTCTCGACGTTCTTCTTCATCGGTGGTGCGCTCTTCTCGCACTACATGGTGTTTCCGTGGGCGTGGAAGTTCTTTGCGAGCTTCTCGACGCCCGACATGGACTTCCTGCCACGCATCGGTCCAGTCTTCTCCCTCTACGTGCGAATGATGCTCGCGATGGGCCTAGTGTTCGAGATGCCTACACTAGTGTTCTTTCTCGCGCGCATCGGCTTGATTACTCACCGCACGCTCATCCGTAACATCAAATACGCGATTCTCGTGATTTTCATCGTCGCTGCCGTGCTGACACCGGGACCCGATGTTGTGTCGCAGGCGCTCATGGCGGGTCCAATGCTCGTGCTCTATGTTTTGAGCATAGGAATTGCTTGGGTCTTCCAGAAGCGGGGAGACGCCTGAGGTTGTGTTGCGGTCGCCTCGGGCCAGACAGCCTAAGGGTTCGTTGACTTCATGCCGACAGACTCTTAGGATACCGATTGGACTGCAAGGTAGACACACAGGGGTTATCGTATGAGACGAACTTTCGGCGTGCTCTTAGCGACTGCCTGCGCGCCACTCCTGCTGGCGACGGGCGCCTTCGCACAGGCCACCGAGCAACAACAACAGCAGGCTCCTCCGGCAGCGTCCTCTACTAGTGAGACTAGCGAGACTCGCCGGGCCACAACGACGTTCCAAGGCGACACCGGTCTTTGGTTCGTTCCCACCGGCGAGATTCTGCCGGCCAAGCGGTGGTCCTTCAGTGCATACCGCGTCAACTTCGATCGGGAAGCGGGCTTCAGTGACATCTCCCACTTCCTTGGCACGTTTGGCATTGGTATCGCCGATCGTGTGGAGTTGTTTGGATCCGTTCGTGCCGTCACACGGATCGATCGCGACTTCCGGAACTTCGGCACTGGCAATCCCTGGTATTCGGGAAATGCCGCGGGCGGCTACGTCAATGACTTCCCTCTCGTCAACACCGGGTGGACCGAGAGCAAGTTCGGCGACGTGTCGGTCGGCGGCAAGTTCAACATCCTCGCCGAACACCGCCAACAGCCGTTTGCGCTTGCGGTGCGCGGCATCCTCAAGTTGCCCACGGGCGATGAAGAGGCCGGCGTCAGCACGGGCAAGGTCGACTTCACGGTCGATGGCATCCTGAGCAAAGAGATCAATCAAGCGCTCGAGCTCGCGGGCTACGCCGGTTACACCAAGCGTGGCGATCCGGATGATGTCGACATCTCCGACAGCTTCCGGTACGGCGTCGGCATCGGCACGCCGTCGCGCAAGCCGGTGCGGTTGACGGCGGAGCTCGTCGGCGAGAAGTATTCGGACGACATCATCACCAGCTCGTTCACCGATGGTCGTCCGCTGCTCTCGCCAAATCGCGATCCGCTCGATCTGATCCTGGGCGTCACGTTCCTCACGCGCAGCGGGTTCTTCTTCGGCGGTGGTGTCAGCTTCGCGTTGAAGCATGACAATCGCAGTGACTTCGGTCCGGATTTCGGCGACGAGAGCGGCGACAAGCTGGGCGCGCAAGTGCGCATCGGCTATCACCCCGGCGTGAAGATCTACGCCCCGCCGCCTCCTCCGCCGCCTCCGCCGCCGGCGCCGCAGAACGGCCCGCCGACGGTCAAGGCGCGCTGCGAACCCTGCATCGTCGAAGTGGGCAAGAGTTCCACGCTCACGGCGGACGGTCAGGATCCGGATGGCGACACGCTCACCTACAAGTGGACGATGCCGGCCGGCACCGCGGCGAATCCGAACGATCGTCAGACACTGTGGACGGCGCCCATGCAGGAAGGCTCGGTCCCGGTCACGGTGACGGTCGATGACGGCCACGGCCACACGGCGACGGACACGGTCACGATTCAGGTGATCAAGGCGCCTGTGAAGGAGATGACGTTCGAGGACGTGCACTTCGACTTCGACCGTTACACGCTGCGACCGGAAGCGGCGCGCATCCTTGACGAAGCCATCAAGTCGCTGCAGGAGAACTCGACGCTCCGCCTGGAGATCGACGGACACACCTGCAACATCGGCACGGCCGAGTACAACCTGGCGCTCGGCGAGCGTCGCGCCCACGCGGTGCGTGACTACCTCACGTCTCGCGGCGTCAGCGCGGATCGCCTGCGCACGGTCAGCTACGGTGAAGAGCGGCCGAAGTACGACAACGCCCGCGAGGAAACGCGTCGCCTCAACCGCCGCGCCGCCCTCACGGTGCGCCTGACTCAGTAAGCTGGCTCGTCACATCCAGCTCGCAGTACGTAGAAAAAGCCGGTGGGTCTCACGACTCACCGGCTTTTCCATTTCAGTCCCTGCTCAGAACCTACTGACTGACCGTTTTCTTCAGGCCTTTCAGCACAAGCGTGTCGCCGACCTTCACCTTGTGCTTCTTCGCGAACCCCGCGTTGACTTCGAGGACATAGTCCGCTTCGGCGGTTGGCGGATAGGTCGGGCATTCCGGCGTCTTGCAGGGCGGAATCGCTTCCGCGATGGAGACGACCTTCCCGCTGCGATCGAGCCAGAACAGGTCCAGCGAAATCAGCGTGTTCTTCATCCAGAAGGCGTGGCGGCCGCGTTCCTCGAAGATGAAGAGCATGCCGTCGGTCTCGCCAAGCGACTTGCGGAACATGAGCCCCTTGGCGCGCTCGTCCGGCGTCTCGGCAATCTCGACGTGGACCTGCGTCTTATCGGGGAACACCACCTCGCCGCGCGGCGTGGCATACTGCGCACGCAGCAGTGGACTCACCAGCACGAAGCCCGCCAGCGTCGCCATCATCAAGTGCCGTTTCATAGGTCCTCGCGTCAGACACTTGCGACGGCCAGTCCGCCGCAAGGAACACACATCGCAAGCCAGGACGCCAGCCCGGCCCGCAGTAAAACTGTGCGACACCATCGCTCGAAAAAGACAGCCGCTCAAAAACAGCCCGCGAACGCCAATCACCCGGTCCGCCGATGCCCGCGCTGCGGTGCCCCGCGATGCCGCGTCAGTCGCAACGCCGCGCTCGACCCGCCGCCCGACCGCGCAAGCCTGCTAGAACTTTCTGCGGCCGGACGTCAGTCCGGGCGCGCATGAGCGTCGCAGGCTGAGGCAGCGCCGGAAGCCTGCTAGAATGGCTCGCTCATCATCTTAGATCGGTTGTGGTGATCCGCCCCTCATCATCGGAGAAGACAGCGCGTCTGGTCGAGGACCTGACCGGGAGCGATCCGGTCCGTCGCGAAACTGCTGCCGCAAGGCTCGCGATTGCAGGCGAACGGGCCGTCGATCGGCTGCTGACGGCGCTCGCGGCCGACCCGCCGGTTGACGTCACCAGCGCCATTCTCGGTACACTGGAACGCATCGCGAGTGCTCGCGCGCTGGCGTCGCTGCTCTTACAACTCTCGAAATCATCAGACGAAACTGTCATCGCGGCGGTCGGTGCGTTGCGACCGTTGCTACACGCTGTCGACGATCGGACGTCGACGCAGACCCTCGACGCCCTCACGACGGTCGCCTTGGACGATCAACGGGCGGAAGCGGTCCGCGCCGCGGCTGTCGAGGCGCTGGCCGACATGGACAGCCGGACGCTCGCTCCTCTGCGCGAGCGCCTGCGGGACGACCCGAGCCCGCGCATCCGCGAGGCGGCTGGCTGGTCAACCGACGGCTCGCCCGCGAACGCGGCGGCAACGGTCGAAGCGCTGGCGGATGACGGCGCGCTTCCGGACGAGCCGGCGGCGCTCAAGCAGGTGTTGGATCGCACGGGGGGAGCGATCGCGCTGTCGACGCTGCACGACCTCGTCCTTCGTCTCCGCGACCGCGAACGAACCGCGGCCGAGCCGGCCGCCGCTCGGGAGTGGGCCACCGTCCGCGCGGCCGTTCATCAAATCCTCGCGGCGCGGAACAGCCGGCTGGCGCTGTTCGACCTGCGGGAAACGCTGGATTCAGCGACGGATCACCTGCCCATCGGCTTCATTGCGGCCGCCGAACGCGTGGGCGACGCGTCCTGCCTGGACGCCGTCGCCACTGCCTGGACGCGCGTCACCGAAGGCTGGCTCCGCGATCACCTTCGCCAGGCATTTCGCGCCATCCTGACGCGCGAGGGATTGACGAAACGTCACGCCGTCGTCAAGCGGCTGGCCGAGCGTCATCCCGCCGCGATCGCCGCGCTGCTCATCTGACGCGCTCGCGCCCGATCGCTGGGCCGCTGCCTGCTCTCGTCGGCGACGAGAGCGACATCATGCTCACCGCTCGATGGTAAGGGAGCTTTCGCGGAGGGGTGCGGAGTGCTCCGCAACGTGCTTGCGCCAGAGACCGTCCTGCCGCTCTGGGAAATCGAGGCGATAGTGCGCGCCGCGGCTTTCTTCGCGGCGGAGCGCCGCGCGAGCCATCAGCCGTCCGACGGTAATCACGCTGGCGAGGCGGGCGTCTTCCGGCGTTGACGCCATCGGCCGCGTCTGCAGCCACTGCCACGCGCCGTCGAGGCGATCCAGCGCGTCGTGTAGACCTTCACGCGTCCTGAACAATCCGACGGCCCGCCACATCAGCGCGCGGACGTCATCTGCCGTTGTCACTGCGGGCGGCAACGCGGGATCCACGACTGGTGCTTCGACCGACTCGCTCGCGAATCGCACGGGCCACTGTGCTCCGCGCGTCCGCTCCGTGACGTAGCGGCGCATGGCCTGTCCCGCCCGCACGCCGAACACCAGTCCTTCGAGCAGCGAATTGCTGGCCAGGCGGTTGGCGCCATGCACGCCCGTGCACGCCACTTCACCCGCCGCGAACAACCCTTCGAGAGACGTCCGTCCATCCAGATCGGTCTCGACGCCGCCCATCACATAATGGGCCGCTGGACTGACTGGAATGCGGTCAACCGCGAGGTCCAGTCCCGCCGCGCGGCACGCGGCCGAGATCAGCGGGAAACGGGAGTGGACCGTGTCGGGCTGCAGATGCGCGAGCGACAGATAGACGATGCGTCCCGTCCGCTCCACTTCCCGCACCATTGCACGCGACACGCGATCGCGCGACGCCAGATCGCCCTGCGCCTCGTAGCGCGCCATGAACGGTTCGCCGTCGGCATTGATCAGCCGTGCGCCCTCGCCGCGGAGCGCCTCGGAGAGCAGAAACCGCGTCTGTCCTGGCACGTCCAGTGCGGTCGGATGAAACTGCACGAATTCCAGATCCGCGACACGCGCGCCGGCCCGATACGCCATCGCGATGCCATCACCCGTCGCAACCGCCGGGTTCGTCGTCTCCTGAAAAACCTGACCGGCGCCGCCGGTGGCCAGCAGCGTCGCACCAGCCCGCGCTTCATGCACGCGGCCGTCTCCGCCAAGGAAGCGCACGCCACGGCAGACGCCGTCTTCGACGCAGAGTTCCAGCGCCAGCGCCTGTTCGTAGACCTGGACGCGCGGCTTGGTGGATGCGCGCTCCCAGAGGACGCGACCGATCTCCCGGCCGGTGGCGTCGTGGGCGTGGAGAACTCGGCGCACGGAATGCGCGCCTTCGCGCGCCAACGCCAGTTCACCGTCGGATCCGCGATCGAAGGCCGCGCCCCAGGCCACAAGATCCCGAACGTCGCGGGCACCGTCCGTGACGAGGACGCGCACGGCCTCCTCGTCGCAGAGTCCATCGCCTGCGGCGAGTGTGTCCTGTAGATGCAGTTCGGGAGAATCGTCCGGACCGACGGCGGCGGCGATGCCACCCTGTGCGTAACCCGTGTTGCCGGCGGAGGCGTCCGCCTTCGTCAGCACGAGCACGCGTCCGGCGTCGGCGAGGTCCACGGCCGCGCGAAGGGCCGCGATCCCGCTTCCGACTATAAGAAAGTCACCCTGAAGGTCCACCGGCTGCTCGTGTATTGCTGCTGGGCGCGTCACTCTGAAGCGGCCCTCGCCAGCGTCGCGCCGGCGCCTGTCCTCCTCCCGTCCGACGGAACGCCCGCGGCGCTCGGCGCCCGGGCGGCGGAGGTCAATGGGGTATCCTACCACTGAGCGCGTCAGGCCTCACGCCGCTGGCCGCGCCGGGAACCACGCGACCAGGGCGGACGCCACGATGGTCGCCGCTGACTTTCGGTCGCAGCAAGCGGAAACACGAGTACCTCGACGCGATCTCCTGGCCGTCCGGCCCTGCCGTCAACGCCGCCCGGCAAAGCGCCAGGAACGCGGACGTCGCGCCGCCGGGAGCGCCCCAGATAGCCAGAACGCGAGATAGCCAGATCGACAGATGGCCAGACCGCCAGCTGCGCGGATCGCGGAGCCCCATGAGGTCCGCATCGAGTTGGCTCGGATAGCGGCTGAAATTTGCGCAGCAGCGTCCTGCGCCCTTCGTCCAGAGCGTACGTCACGGCGCTGCGCGTGCCGAGGAGGCCCGATGGCCGCGGACTCCGCACCGCCGATCGAAGAAGGCCGACCGAAGAAGACCGTTCCGCCGCTGACGGCTGACCGCGCCTGAACTACGCCGACTGTCGTTGTGTCGATTGCGTCTATGAAATCTCTTACCATCCCGGTCCGTGCGGGCGCGCCACGCAGGACGTATCGCATCACCATCGCGCAGGATCTGACCGCGGATCTCGCCGCGCACCTGGAGAGTCTGCGCAAAGGCTCGCGGGCCATCCTCGTCTCGAGCCCGAAGGTCTGGGAGTTGCACGGCCCGCGTCTGGCCGCCGGTCTGCCCGAAACGCCCTGCGTCCTCATCCCGGACGGCGAACGAGCGAAGCGGCTGCGCACGGTCAATCTCCTGTTCGACCGCCTGGTTTCGCTCAACACCGACCGCCAGACCACACTGGTCGTCGCGGGCGGCGGCGTCCTCGGCGATCTCGCTGGCTTCGCGGCGGCCAGCTACCTGCGCGGCATCCCGCTCGTCCACGTCCCCACCACCGTCGTCGCACAGGTGGACAGCGCCATCGGCGGCAAGGTCGGCGTCAATCATCCGCTCGGCAAAAACCTGATCGGCGCGTTCTATCCACCCGCGGCTGTCCTCACCGATCCACAGTTCCTCACCACGTTGTCCGCGCGCGAGTTCCGCGCAGGCCTGTACGAGGTGATCAAGTACGGCGTCATCGACAGCCCGTCACTCTTCGAGCGCCTCGAGTCGACGCTGCCGGCGATTCTGTCTCGCGATCCGCGAGCGCTGCTGCCGATCATTGCTGCCTGCAGCCGCATCAAAGCGCGTGTCGTCAGCGCGGACGAGCACGAAACAGGCGAACGCCGCATCTTGAATTTCGGTCACACCGCGGGACACGCGCTGGAGGCGATCACCGAATACCGCCGCTTCCGGCACGGTGAAGCCGTGGGCCACGGCATGCTCGCCGCCACCGCCATTGCGACGACACGCGGACTGCTGTCCAAGTCCCACAGCAAGCGTATCGTCACGCTGATCGAACAGACGGGCACCTTGCCTGCGCTCAACGACCTCTCGGCCGCAGCCTGCGTCGACGCCACGAAGCGAGACAAGAAAGTCGTTCGTGGAACATTGCACTTCGTGCTGCCGTCAGCGATCGGCCGTACGAAGATCGTGCCCGACGTCACACCACGAGAACTGACGAAGGCCCTGCGCGACCTCGGCATGCGCGCGTAACGCCGGTCTGTGTCCTCGGTCGCGCCAGACCGCGGCGCCGCGCGCTGCCGCACTCAGGCAGTTTCGTTCGCGCGTAGTCCTACGAGTGACCGCGTCCGATCTTCGACGCCGACGAGAGCGGCAACGAACTCGTGCCACAAATCGCGGAACGTGTACGTTCCAGCGCAATCCCATCACCAGCATCGCGGCCGCGATGCTGATCGGTGCATGACCTCGCGCGGCGGGCTGCTATTCGGCGAGGGCGGACGAAGGGTCGGCGGGATGGGAAGGGGCGGGTGCGAGGCCGTACGCCTGCATTTTTCGCATCAGCAGGCGGGACGGCACGCGAAGTGCGCGAGCGGCGCGAATGACGTCGCCGCTGGTCTGGGCCAGCGCCAGCTCGATTTTGCGACGCTCGACGATCCGGAGGACGCGGCGAGCGGCTTCGTCGAGGGTGCCGAGCAGATCGTGGTCGCGAAAGATCAGATCGTCGCTTGCTGATTCCTGCTCCACGTCGGCCGGCAGATTCAGATGGCGGACGTCGATGACGTTTCCCTCGGTCAGAATGACCGCACGCTCCAGGCAATTTTCCAGCTCACGGACGTTGCCAGGCCATCGATAGCGTTGCAAGGCCACGAGCGCGTCCGACGAAAGGGTCGGCGCGGTCTTGCCTTGTTCGCTGGCGGCGGATTGCAGGAAATGCGTCGCGAGGAGTGGAATGTCCGAAAGCCGCTCGCGAAGGGACGGCACGCGAACAGGGAACACGCAGAGTCGAAAGTAGAGGTCCTCGCGGAACTCGCCAGCCGCCACGGCGGCTGGCAGTTGTTGATTGGTCGCCGCGACGATACGGACGTCCACCTCAATCGTCAGCGTGCCACCAAGGCGCTCGAACGTCCCGTGCTCCAGCGCCCGCAGCAGCTTGGCCTGCAGCGGTCCGGGCAGATCGCCAATCTCGTCGAGGAACAACGTCCCCCGGTGTGCGAGCTCGATCTTGCCTACCTTGCGCGCGCCTGCGCCCGTGAACGCGCCCTTTTCGTAGCCAAACAGTTCGCTCTCGAGGAGCGCTTCAGGAATCGCCGCGCAGTTGATGGCGACGAACGGTCCCGAGCTTCGCCGGCTCGATGCGTGCAGCGTCCGCGCAAACAGCTCCTTGCCCGTGCCGCTCTCACCCGTCAGCAGGACGGTGGTATCGGCGCCAGCGGCGCGCGTCAGTTCGCTCAGCGCCGTTCGAAGCACGTGGTGTTCGCCGATGATTCTCGGCGCTCCGCGGCGTCGCGCGACCTCTTCGCGCAAGAGGAGGTTCTCGGTCAGCACGCGCCGCTGCTCGATCGCTCGTGCAACGATGAGCTGAAGGTGATCCGGTTCGACGGGCTTGGCGAGAAAGTCCAGGGCGCCTTCACGCATCGCACGGACGGCTTCCTGCACGCCCCCGTACGCCGTCATGACAATGACGGGCATGTCGGGGTCGCGATCCTTGGCGGCGCGGAGGATGGCGATGCCATCTCCGTCGGGTAGCTTGAGGTCGGTCAGAACAAGGGCCGGCCGGCACTGCGCGAGCGCCACCGTGGCCTGCGCCACCTGCGCCGCTTCGCGCACACGATGTCCGCCGGCTTCGAGCGCCATGCGCAGCATCTGCCGCAGCGATTCCTTGTCTTCGACAAGGAGGATCTCTGCCCGTTCAGCCGCCATCACTGCCGCCTCACCCTTCGTGAACGGGATCCCTCGCGAACGGATCCCGAGCGGCGTTGTCCCCGCCGCTACCCCAGCACATTCGCAGGCGTCTCGCAGGCGTCCGCACTCCGCGAGCCTGCTGACGCATAGCTCGCCGACATCGAGACCTCACCCTCGCCCACACGACAGCGCCGCGCGACCACTCTGCAACGTCACGCCACACGCACGTCGTCAGCACACGACTCCTCGCGCGCGACATCACATCGCGCCAGAGGGCATTCCAGGCCTGGCATCCAGACCTGGGATCCAGACCCGGGAATTCAGACCCGGGGCATTCCAGGCCGGGAGACTCCAGCGACAGCCCAGGAGCCGCGACGGCACAGGCTAAGCAGCACGCCGTGCGTCAGACGCGTATCCGCGCTACCGCAACCAGCCCGGCGGCACGCCCGCCGCACGCGCCTCCGCCTGCAGATCGGACAACGCCTTGTTCAAGCGCTCCACGTCCGCACGCAAACGATCGTATTCCTGGAACGTGGACTGCTGCTGGAGACGCAACGCCGTCTGCTGCTCCGGACTCGCAGTTGACGCGCTTCCGCCCGCCGTCAACATCGCCGCACGGTCCCTCATCGCCGCAAGCTGCATCTGCGCACGCTCCAGGCCTTCGCGCGCCGTCTTCATCCGGTTGCGCCACTCCGCTTCACCGGGCGCCGGCTTGGCCGCCGCCGGCGTGGCCGCGGTGCCATCCGCCGGAGCCGCGCCTTCCGCACCGGCTTCAGTCGCCTGACCGGAGCTTTCCGTGACAGCCGGCGCCGGAGACGAAGGGGCCGCCCCCGTCACGGTCAACGGACGCGAGTCATTCGCATCCTCATTGGTGTAGACCTTCGTCGGACGCTTGACGCTCTTTCGGCGCGTCTGCTCCTTGCGAGCCAGATCGGCGAGCGACTGCGGCCCGGCCGCCTGCGCCAGCCCCGCCATCCCAAACCCCGCCGTGCCAAGCAACAGCACCGCGATCCCCACCACGCTGCAGATGATGCGCTTCATGCTCCTTCCCTTTCTCTCTTCCTTCGGACACACCTGGCTCAAGGCCAGAGAGACATCTCGCCCGAATGTACGCAGGTCGACGTACGTGGGATTACAGCAGTGAGGTTGGGGAGCGAAGGCCTCACTGTAGCAGACTCACCACCCCGATGCAACGCCGCGCCTTCGAGACAATTCCATTGAATCAGCCCGTCATTCCACTGTCATTCCACTGGCGCAGGCCAACGCCACGACACGATTTCCACCGCATTCCCGCCCCGCCGCACAACCGTCGCGAGGACCGCCACACGGCTCTTCAACGGCCCAAACACCTCCGCGCGCACCGTCACGACACCGTTCCGGTCCACGAGCGGATCTCCATCCCCATCCCACACATCGTCCGCCAGCCACGCCACGCCGTGAACGCCGCGCCGGCCAGTGACATTTTCTGGCCGCGACCAGATCAGCCTCCACCGCGCACCATCGGCGCCCCAACGGTTCCTCGAGTCCTGTTCCCGCTGCAACCGGGCAGTCTCGTCAACCAGGTCGAGAAGCCCCCACCCGGAGAGCCACGGCGTCACATCCGTCGGTCCGGGCGACGCACCAGCGAGGATGCTCGTCCAATCGGCCACACCAGACAGTTCCTGCAATGCCCGCTCGAGCACCGCCTCCGCCGCACCGATGTCCTCCTGCCGCCGCCGATACGACGCCTCCATCTGCTCCTCAGCACTCGCCGCCAGCACCAGCCCCGCCACCGCAACCAACAGGAGCAACATCGCCGTCAGCACCAACACCAGCGCCATCCCCAGTTCAGACCCGCGCCCGCTCAGCCTCCGGTCCGCAGCGCCACGTCCACGCACGCTCCCCTCCACACACGCTCCATTCAAGGATCTGCCTTCGCATGCCTTCACAGCAGTGCGCACATCTTCAGAGGCTGCGTCCGCGAGCACACGTCCTCCTACCGGGCACACCGCGCCTGTCGCCGAGCCCGTCGCCACCCGCTCGTCAGAAGATCTGCAGGTTCCGAGGCGTCACGTCCAACTCCAGTTCAAAGTCAGGCGCCTGAAGCCGCACGTCGCGCGATCGTCCCGGCATCCTGAACAGCCACGCGTCCACCCCACGCAGTTCGTCCGACACCGCCTGCACCCGCAGCTTCACCCGCACACGCCGCACGCGATACAGGTCCGCATCAAACCGCGCCGCCCCCACACCGCAGAAGGGACCGTCCGTCAACATCGCTTCGGACAGTTCACACAACGGCCCGCCGCAGCCCACCAGAGGTGCCAATGCAGGCGCACCAAGCGCGTCGAAGAGGCAATTCGCTTCCCCAGGCGGCGGACGCGGCGCCAACGGCACAGCCGCAGCGCCTGAATATCTGAACTCCAACCCCACTACATCGTCCAGCACCGGCACGCTCGGCGCACTCCCCTCAGTCCGCCGCAACTGACGCCGCTCTTCGTCGTGATAGTAGGTCGCCACCTTCACCCCCACGACCTGCGCACCGTCCTCGTCCCGATACGCATGCGAGAACACCGACGGCTCGTGCTGCACGACAATCGGCCAGCCACCACGCACCTCGAACAAGTCGAACCGACCAAGCCGATCGAAGATCAACGCCGAGTTGCCCAGCTCGAAACCGCAGGTGACATGACCGATCGGACACCCTCGCGCATCCAACGGCACATCATCCGCCCTCGTCCTCATCTCGCCCGCCACCAGCGCCCGCGGCATCCCCTCTTCAACAGTCAACAGCGTGATCCGGTTCGTGAAGAACGCCGCACCTTCATCTCCACCACCAACACCACGCCGATGCGGGAAGATCGGCGGCACCCAACGCGCCAACACCCCGGCATCGCCAGCACCAAAGACACCAGCCCCCGCCGCCAGCAGGTCCTTCGAGAGCTCGTCCAGCCCGGCACGCCCGCGATGCGACATGTCCATGACCTCCGGCTGAACTCGCACCGCTCTCAAGACGTCCGCCTCCCACGAGAACAGCAACAACGCAAGGACGAGCGTCAAGGACATGGTCACGAGCAGTTCAAGAAGCGTGAACCCCTTCATAAGATCTTCCTCACTCGAACCGTCCCAAGACGTACGCCAGTCCACACCGGTACTCCCGGCATGGGCGGCCGCGCCTCCACCACACGCTCCACGGCGACACGCAACACCAGCATCTCGGCCAGTCCACTTCCTTCTCTCGCGATGGACCAGCGACGCACGTAGATCGCTCGCGGCGGCGGCGACAATCCCGTCCCCACCCAACGCCCATACGCATCGAGATAGTCGACGTAGCCGGTTCGCGACTGCTCCAGCGAATCCGCAGGCGACGACCGCGTCCCCGCACCAGACGCCTCCCCCGCCTCGCTCGCGAGGTCAGTCGTTTCATCCGTCACGAACTCCACCGCACCCGCCGCGTCAATCCGCACACCCCACGCGAGTCCGACAAGCTGCTCCAACTTCGATCGCGCCAACACGACCTCCATCGTCCGCACCCTCGACGCCGTCGCCTTCTCCACACTCATCCCGAAGATGACCGCCAGCCCACCTACGAGAACCATCAGTACGCCCGACGCCACCAGCACTTCGATCAGCGAGAACCCAAACGCCGATCGACGCGACAGAGGGAGATCAGAATCCCGGTGGCGTCGACCTGCCGCGAGTGAAGACGAGCGCGTCATGCCATCTCATATGGCAAGAGATGGACCGACGTGCCAGATGCTGAAAACTGGCCTGAAATCGCGAAAAGGCGTGTTGCGGGTATGTTGAAACGTTAGAGGGTGCGAGCTGGAGAGTATGAGAAATCTGCCAGCGGAAGCGCGACCGTCATCTGAAGACCGCTCGTTGGAGGGTGCGCGGCGGTGATCCGGCCGTTGTGAGAAACGACGATCTTCTGGACGAGGGCAAGGCCGAGCCCCGTGCCTTTGCCCTTGGTTGTGAAGAATGGCTGGAAAATACGGTCGCGGACGGCCGGTTCGATGCCCGGGCCGTTGTCGCTGACGCGGATGAGCGCCGAGCGGGCGCCGGCGTCCGTGTGGATGTCGATCTGGATCCGGGGCACGATGTCGTGTCCCGCGCAGGCCTCGACGGCGTTTCTGCACAAATTGCCAAACGCCTGTCGCAGCAGCACCTCGTCTCCGCTGACACGCAGCGCCAGACCGGCAATCGTCAGTTCACCGCCGCGCCGCGCCACTTCCTCACGCACTTCATCCGCCGCGCGGTTCAACAGCGGCAGCAGGTCGATTTCTTCGAACGCGACGGACGTCGGACGCGCGAAGTTGAGGAAGTTCGTCAGCACTTCGGCCAGAGCACTCGTCTCCGTGCGGATACCATCGACGCACGTGCGATCGCGCTCCATCAGATTGTCCGCGTCGATCAACCGCGCGAAGCCGTGAATCGTGGCAAGGCTGTTGCGAAACTCGTGCGCGATTCCGGCCGTCATCTGTCCGACTTCGGCGAGGCTTTCCTTCAACCGGAGTTGCTGTTCCAATTGGATGACGCTCGACAGATCGTTCAACAGGCAGATGATGCCGCGAAACTCGCCGGTCGCGCCGACGATCGGCGAGATCGTGACACCGAGATGGGTCGTCGGTGAACCGAGGTCGACATTGTCCACCTCGATGACACGCCGGGCGACGGCCTGCTGGTCGCGGAAGGCCTCGGCAATGACGAGTGCGAGAGCGGGGACCTTGCGGACGACATCGCGGAAGGGCGTATCGGGCTGGACGTGGTCGCCGAGCAGCCGGATCGCGGCGGGATTGATGATGCTGACGGTTTCGTCGGCGGAGATGACGAGCAAGCCGGAGGTCAGGCCGCTGACGATGTCGGCGCTGAGGCGCTCGGAGGCGTCCGCGCGGGCTTGCTGGGCTTGTTCCTTGTCTTTCAGGCGGGCGACGGCGTCCTGCATCGCAGCCGTCATGAATGCGACTTCGTGGGGCTCGCTGCCGCGAGCCTCCTCAACGGCCTTGCGGAACCGCCGCATCGTCAACCCCAGGATCAGCAGAAGACTCAGGACGACAACCGAGAGGCCCACGAGCGACTGGAGTTCGGCTGGGAGCATCGGCGCGACCGTCGGCGATCAGGAGTAATAGGAGAGATACCAGTCCACGAAACGATCCCCGACGAACGACGCGGTGAGCGCGGCAATCGACAGGAACGTCCCGAACGGTAACGCGTATTTCATGTCCCCCTTGCGACCCGCCATCATGGCGAGGCCGACGATGGCGCCGAGGATGGAGGCGAGGAGGACGGTGAACAGGACGGCTTTCCAGCCGAGGAAAGCGCCGATCATCGCGAGCATCTTCACGTCGCCCATGCCCATGCCTTCGACGCCGCGGAGGCGGAAGTACAGTTCGCCGATCGCCCACAGCACGCCGCCACCGATCAGGATGCCGATCAGCGAGGACCGCCAACCGGGCAGCAACCACACGCTCGCGAGAAAGCCAACAACGATGCCGGAGAGCGTAATCCGGTTGGGCAGGATGCGATGCTCGATATCGATGAAGGCGAGCACAATCAACACACAGGAGAACAACAGCCGGACCAACAGGAGCGGCGTCGGGCCGAACCACCAGGCGTTCAGCGCGAACACGGCGCCGGTCAGGGCCTCGACGAGGGGATAGATGATGGAGATCCGATCGCCGCAGGAGGCGCAGCGTCCGCGCAGCACGAGCCAGCCGACGATTGGCAGATTGTGATACCAGGCAATCGCCTTGCCACATCGCGTGCAGTGGGATGGTGGGAAGACGACCGATTCGTGGCGAGGCAGCCGATAGATGCAGACGTTGAGGAAGCTGCCGATCATCAACCCGAACACGGCAACCACCCAGGGAAAGACGAGCGGATCGGTCATGCGGGTGGTGTCCCTGACGCGCGCTGCGGTTCGGTGGGGAGCGGATTCAGCGAGGAAGCGGGGTTGACGGTGACGCTGCCAGTCTGCTCGTCCAGGCGGTACGGAAAGCCATCTGGATCGGTGGGCACACGCCGCAGAATGTGAGAGCGGATGAACCGTTCCCACGTAAATGGCGCGACCGCGCCCTTCTCCTTCACGGTCGACACGATGCGATTGAGCTGATCGACTTGATCCAGTGCGTCCAACTGGCGCAACCGCCGTTGCGCATCCTTCTTCATGAACTCGTTCTCGTCCGACTGTGCCAGCGCCCGATACAGCATGCGAGATGACTGGCGGTCGCCGCCGGAGGCGAGCGTGTGCGCGGCGAGCGGCTTCAGCCACCACGGCGCGTTCGGAACCTTCGCGGCGCGATCGAACCACTCGGCCGCCGCTTTGTAGTCCTGTCGGAACCAATAGTGCACGAAGCCGATATCCTGCAGATATTCCCACTTCGTCGGTCGGGCCACGAGCCCTTTCTGCAACAGGCGGATTGCGAGCTCCGGCTGCCCGGGACCTCCGGGCGGCGGCTCAGACAGGAAGATCGCGCCGAAGCGATACGCGATGTTGAAGTAGGGATCGAGCGACGTACACAGATCCAGCAGCGGGAAGAGCAACGTGTAGTCGTCGCTCGCGTCGTCTTTGTTCAGACGCGTCCGGCCGAAATGCTGAATCGCGCGAATCCAGTAGATGTCCGAGGCCAGCGCGTCATACGATAACGCGAGGCGACTGACAGCCGCAGGTGACTGGACGTAGAGGACCTCGCGCGCGGGCTGATCGGTCTGGAACCGCGCGTCGCGCATGGCCTGCAGTCCTGCGGCCGTCGCAAGGAGCAGCAGCGCACCGAAGAGGAGCGCAATTCGGCCGGCCGGGCGATCCAGCAGCGTCACTTGAAATCCCGCTTCGAGAAAATGACCACGGCGATTATCAACAGCGCCCCGACGTATACAGCCGCATACATCGTCGCCCACGCGAGATAGCTCGCGGTCACCGGCAACTGATGCACGACCTGCAGCTTCACGTCGAAGGACGCGAGGTTCGGCAGCACGTAGTAGATCCCTCTCAAGAACCACACCAACGCGCGCGAATCGACGATTGATTCAAAGTTCTTGAGATCGGCGCTGAACTGTCCGGCGACCGCCAGCCCGAAGGTAAAAACGGCCGACAGCAGGGCGCTGGAGTACGTCGAAAAGACCACCGCGATGGCGGTCACCACCGAGAGCTCGACGAGAATCAGATAGGACGCTTTGAGGATCGCCGGATCGAGCGCCGGTCCCTCCCACGCCTGTTTCGCCAGAGCCGGTGTGGTCCACGAATAAAATGCCAGCACGCCGTAGAGCGCGATGGTCATAATGGCCACATTCACCGCGAGTGTGAGCTGCAGGCCGACGTACTTGCCGAGCACAAGTTGCGTCCGCGTCACCGGTTTCGCGAGCACGCTGTAGATGCTGCGCCGCTCGACTTCCTTCGAGACCAGCCCAATCCCGATGAAGATCGCAATGAACAGGCCGAAGACCGACGTCGCGGCGAGGCCGAGATCCTTGATGATCTTGACCTCCTGTCCGGCCGTCATCTGTCCCAGCAGCAGCGACACGCCGATCAGCAGCACGGCAAAGAGCACCAGGTTGTAGAACACGCGATCGCGTACGCATTCTTTGAACACCTGCACCGCGATGCGCAGAATCGTCGTCATTGCGCACCCCGCCCGCTGCCGGCCGCCGCCTTCTTCGTCACCGTCTCGCCTGACTTGCCGACGGTCACGCGCGGCGCGTCATCCAGAAACCGGGAGACGTCTCCCGCCGCGTTCACTTGACGCACGAAGAAATCTTCAAGGCTCTCCCGCACCGGATTCACCGACACCAGTCGTCCGCCACGCGCCAGCAATAGCGGCAGCGTCTCCTCGGGGCGGACGTCTTCCGACAGCTCGATCGAGAACCGTTTCTCGTCCAGCCGCGTCACGCGACGAAGGCGGCCGCCCCATTGATCGGACGAGGGGGCGACCGGCAGATCGTCCAGCACGATCTCCCATCCAAGCACGCGGAATGCCAACATGTCGGACACGCGTCCCGCGGCCACGAGTCGTCCCTTCGCCACGATCGCAATGCGGCTGCAGAGGGACTCCGCGTCGGACAGGATGTGCGAGCTGAAGAAAACCGTGCGACCTTCTTCCCGGAGGCGCAGGATCAAATTGCGTACGTCGCGCCGGCCGAGCGGATCGAGTCCCGACATCGGCTCGTCCAGAAAGATTACTTCGGGATCGTTGATCAGCGCCTGCGCGAGTCCGACGCGCTGGACCATCCCTTTCGAGAACTTCCGCATCTGCATGCGGCGCTCGGCGCCGATGCCGACGTCGTCCAGCAGACGCGCCACGCGCTTCCGGCGCTCGGCTCCGCGGATGCCGAACAGGCTGGCGAAATACGCCACCAGTTCCTCAGCCGTGAGGTTGTCGTAGAAGTAGGGATTTTCGGGCAGGTAGCCGATGCGCTGCTTGACCGCGAGGTCGCCGACCGGCCGCCCGAGAATCGTCGCGCGCCCGCTGGAGGGAAACACGAGCTGCATGAGCAGCTTCAGCGTTGTCGTTTTGCCGGCGCCATTCGGGCCGAGGAAACCGAACACCTCGCCCGGCTCGACGGAGAACGAAACGTTATCCAGCGCGCGATACGGGCGAGGTCGCCAGAACCCCACCCGGTAGTCTTTAGAGAGCTCGAATGTCTCGACAGCCGCAGTCATGACCTTATCAGGGCTGGGGAGCCCGATTCGCCGGAGCGCGAGTCGAGGACACGCACCGGCTCGCCAACCTTATCGGCCTACTTGCTCGCTTTCTTCAGTTCGTGAGCAATGGCCGCGTCCAGATACTGCGGCGCCAGCCCCGGCACTTTGACGCCGTTGATATAGAACGTCGGCGTCGAATTCACGCCGAGCAGGTTCCCAAGGCTGGTGTCGGCCCGGACATCCGTCAGCGTCGCCGCGTACTTCGCGTCGTAGTCCTGGACGCCCCCGATGTCGCGGACGGCCTTCTTCAAGGCATCCAGCGTCAAGCCCGCCTGATTGCCGAAAATCCAATCTTCCAGCGCGTCCGCCTTGCCATTCGCGCGAGCCAGTCGCACCGCAACGGCGGATTCACACGCCAGCTGGTGGATGCTGTTCTGGACAC
>Ga0187894_10001203_pt1 | contig 33830 bp, 27 predicted proteins | sample GBC1701081metaG_FD_136650 | JGI IMG/M metagenome (GOLD analysis project Ga0187894, IMG submission 136650) | White microbial mat communities from a lava cave in the Kipuka Kanohina Cave System on the Island of Hawaii, USA - GBC170108-1 metaG ...
AGATCCTTCGCTACCTCTGGGACAACGCACAGCGCGCACATCCTGAACGCGATCGCGCCAAAGGGAGAATGCGGTTCGGACTCGATTATGTTGGAATGCAAGCTTAAACACTAACGTATGAGTCATCGCTAGAATCGAAGTTCATGAACTTCGGTCAAGATACTTTATTCTTTTGAGATAATTACGATGCTCGACTCAGAGTCAGCGCTTTATTACTAGGCTCTCCCCTCGCCGGGACGCCTCGCAGCGCAGGGCGATCTAAACAGGGCAAGCAATGAGATCAGTTTGCGGCTTCCGGCTTGTTGTTCGCCCCGAAAGGCCTTGCCCAGAGGGACTTTTCATGTTTGAGAATCGGGAACTCTGTTATTAGGGCCTCTGTCGCGTCAAGCGGCGGAGCTCATCCGTGCTCGCTTGAGGCAGCTCGCTAACGGGGACGCGCGTCGTCCAGTAGTACCGCCTTCTATCGTCGACCGCGCTGGCGTCGGATGGCGAGAAGACGCTGGTGTCAGGCAGCAGGAGGGCGAGGCAGCAGTACTCCCGTGCGAGTTCTGCAGCGAACGGCCGAAAGAAGAGACTGAGTTCACCGTCGGACTTGCGGAGCTCGCGAATGAGACGCTCCTGCATGTCCTTGAGGCGGGGCCAACTAGCCGGATCCAGTCCGCGGAGAGACGGTCCGACCGCACTGGACATTGCTCGCAAGTATGAGAAGAACATCTCCACGGCGTCATCGTGCCGCAGGTCGTGAATCCCCTGCATCAGTAGAGTGTTGTGCGTACCTTCCCAGTTCTCGTAAACCATGCAGTCCTGCAAGAGCCGTGGAAGCACGGAGAAGTCGTGGATGGTGCCATTTCCGCCGAGGCATTCCATGGCACGCAGCACGCAGCGCGTGGCGGCTGTCGACGTGAAGACCTTGAGGAGACCGAGCATCACTCGGAAGAACACCTTTTCCTGAGAATCGGACTGACCCTCTTCAAGTCGGTCTTGTAGATGAGCGAGGTGCAGAGTGCCAGCGAGGATCGCCTCGCTTGTCGTCCAGATCTCCAAAAGCGCCTGCTGCACGAGTGGGTACGTGTCGATAGGCTGTCCGAACGCGCGGCGGTGACGCGCAAACGAAGAGGCGATAATGAATGCACGACGGCTTGCTCCGCAGGCGAGCACGCAGTCAAACAGTCGCGATGTGGTGATGGCGTACTTCATCACGTTGGCGAAACCACGCTCAGGCTCACCGAGCTGATAGCACAGCGCCTCGTCGAAAGTCACCTCACCAGTGGCGAGCGAGCGGGTCCCGAGCTTGTCCTTGAGTCTGTCGATGTACATTGAGTTCATCTCGCCGGTTGGGAGATGTCGCGGGACAACGAAGAGGCCGAGCCCCTTGGTACCCGGTGCGTGAGTCGCTCGCGCGGTGACCAGTGCAAGGTTCGCCGAAACGTTAGAGCAGAACCACTTTCTACCGGTGAGCCGCCATTGCCCGGCATCGTCTCGTGTGGCCTGACAGGTATTCGAGCCGACGTCGGAACCACCTTGAATCTCCGTCAGGTACTGAGCTCCATGCATTCCGCGGTCGTAGTCAGGGTCTCTCAGGGGTTTCAAATAGGCGTCTCGCAGGGTGTCGTCGCCGACTCCGGCGATGGCCTTGATGAGTCCGATTGTGCATGCGATGGCGCAGATGTGGCCGGCCTCGCCGTGATGCGCTGCGAGATACAGCAGCGAGGCGGCCACGAGGTTGGAATGCGGGTGGGCATACGCACTGAGAACACCACTGGCGCGCACGATCCGGCCGGCCTCGTGATACGCCGGCGCGTAGGTGACCTCCTCGATGCGCTCGCCGAATCGACCGCGCGGCGTCAAAACCGGGAGATTACGGGAGTTATCCAGAACCGCGATCAGATGGTCCAGGTCCTTTGCTGCGACGGCGCCGAATCGTGCAAGGCCGGGCCGCTGAGTCTTGTAGGACTGAGGCCCCAGCAGATGGCTCAGCATGCCGGCCAGGACGGCATCACATTCGAAGTAGTTGTCCGGTTGATCTTGCCGCCACTGCTGGAGGTCGGTCTCTGGCGTGGGCGGTTCATGGCGCGTCATGTCGCCCTCTCTCGGTCGGCCATATCGGTTGACTGTCGATGTCGCCGGCCGACGCGTCGGCGGTCCCATGCGGAAGCGGAATCAACGCCCTGATACGTCCGAGAATCGCGCTCAACTCCGGTACCAGATCGTAAGCCTCGAGCCGGATCCGCACTTCAGAGTCCGGCGCCAAGTACCGAGGTAGCTCTCTGGCCACCGTGGTTATCTGCACACCATACTTGCACGCCACGGCGAGATAGTAAAGATAGTGGATGACCGAAATCGGACTGCTGTCATCTATGAGGGTCAGGGGAACGATTTCGAGAAACGCTGCCTGGATCGACTCGTGGGCCTTGTCGGCCGCGTAGGGTTGCTGTGCCGTGGCACAGACCAACGGTAAGGCATCCTCTTCGTGTTCCGGCGCAGCACCGAGGTCCGGATACCATAGGGAGTCGGGTGCGGGCGTTCCGTACTTCTTGGCAAAGGCAGCGAGATAGCACCATGCGATGCTCGCAGTAACCGATGTCGACTTTAGGCTTCGACGCGAGGCCTCGGCCTGCAGCACCGGGATCATACTCTGACGTAAGCTCGCCGCTGTGTCGTCTTCGGCCCTGCCGGCTAGAATGCGACGGTTGATGCCGTTAAAGAATACGATCCGCCCGATGGGGCTCATCCGCTCCATGCCGTCGATAAGGGCTGTGATAGCCGAACCGGACAGGCGCACGTTGCTGTTTGCGAGCACCCCGCAGAAGTTGCCCGCGATGAAGGATTTGCCGGTCTTCTTGGCAGTCACCAAGGTGGCCACGACATCATCGCGGGTCAGCTCGATGTCACCAAGGATCTCTCCCGCCGTCCGGAACATGGCATTGGTGCAGCCCAAATCGCCAAACCCCTCGTAGAAGTGGTTTTCGATGCAATTGGCGAGGTAACGGGAGGCAAGGTGCTCGCTCCACTCCTTGTGCTGGAAGCGGTATGTTTCTGGTCCCGTCGGAAAGAAAACAGAACGCTGCAACAGTTTGAGCGCCGCCGCCCGATCAACCGCCAACCCGAAGGCGGCATCCAAGCTGCCGGGCAGGACCGTATCGCCTGATTTCGCCGCAGCACTCCAGTCCGATCGGAATTGCTGCGTTACTCTAAGCAGCCCTGCCAGCTCGAGCTCGTTCTGGCGCGAGGAGAAGTAGGCCCAGGCCAGCGGCACGAGGGCCTCAAGCCAAGCCTCCGGTGATGGGTCCGTGAGATCGCTCTCCTCCATGATCGAGAGTAGCGTTGCATGGACGAGGTCCGCCCGACTACGGAATCGTGATCGAGCGTGAGCACCTTGGCGGCTCAGCCGGGACAGAATCAGTGGTGTCAGTAGGACGTCCCGGAGCGATTCGTCGGTTATCTCCTGCAGAAGTTCTGCAATCTCAGGATTGAGACGCACCGCATCAGCTTCATCGAGTAGTCCGAGCTCGAAGACGCGGGTGTTGTCAGCAAGACGATGATAATCGGGCAGCGTATTGCGCACACCCAACACGATGGTCACGCGGTTGGTGGTGCGGACGCGACGTAGGATGTGCGTGAGCATACTCCGGATGTCATCGAATCGAATCGCGGGGTTGGACGCGAGGAACTCGTCTATGCTGTCTAGCACGAGAACGGTCGGCCTAGTGCGCAGGCGCTCGGCTACCCAGTCCGAAGTGACAGCATTCTCGTAGGTGAGACGCTTGCATACCCAATCGGTCCACGTCGAAAGAATCAGAGTGAGGATGCCGTCGCTGACGTCGCCTTTGTCGCTGGATGGCACGACGCCACCAACGGTGAACTGCTGCAACGGCATCGTGATCGGCAGCGGGGCTTTACCGTCCGCGTCGAAAAGAAAGTCCTTGGCAAGAACGCTGGTGAGGCGCCGAAGCACCGTCGACTTGCCGACGCCCGGTCCCCCCGTGAGAACCAGGACTTCTCCCTCACCGACCTGGTCGAGCGCCTCAACCAGGGACTGAAGCGAAGCGGCCTGCGAGACGGGGGTAACCTGCCTCCGGAGGCCGCGACGATGGCCGCTCTGTCGGACACTACCATACAACTCGCCGACGCGGGATTGCCGGTCCAGATCCCACGTGCGGGAGACGGACCGCTGTGCGATCACCCACGCCGGGGTATCCCTGAAGCGTCGCGCGTACTTGTAGATCTCCTCGACGACGAGTTCATGCTCCGCCTGTGGAAGCTTGACTCCATGATGCGTGCCGCGAAAGGCTGCCTCATGGTCCGCCACGCCGAGCAGCTCCTCTGCGACGGCAACATCCGCCCTGGCCCGGATCTCGGTGATTCTCGGCACCGGCAGACCTTGGTTCTTGGCCCACGCAATGCCGTCCTGGAAGGACTTGCTGAGCCGTATCACCGCCGAGTTTCTATAAGGCAGCTCTCGCGCCAGCCGGTTGTAGCCAAGATCGAGGTTGCGCTGGGTAAGGAGGCTTGTGAGATAGAGAAACGGGGCGGCCAGCACAAATAGCCCGTGGTAGATGACGCTGAAAGGATAGGTGAGCTGAGCACGTCCTCCCAGGTGGGGAACGGCCACATTGACGATATGTCGCGCTCGAAGGGCGTTAAGACTCAGATCGGAGAAGGTGCGCACTTCTGACTTCCGTATCTCCTGGTAGTCCCTACTCATGGCGGCCTTGACAACCAAACCGCCCGTACTGTGCGTGATGAACACGATGTGCCTGTAACCTGTATCGAGAACACCGTCTTCTGAGGGTTCATCCACACGGAACTGGCTGAGAAGAACGGAACGCAGATCCTCCGCCGCGCTGAAGATGCTCGCGCGTTGCCACGGCATGGTCGGGTACGCAAAGGAGAATACATCGACGTCGATCTCTGCGCGCTGGAGCACCATACTCGGCAGAGCCCCCCAAGTAGACTCCGCGCCACCGAAGAGGCCGTGTACGAAGACAACGAGAGCCTCTCGGCAGTATCGCTGTGAGTCACGGTCCGCCCAGTGGTAGGAACCGTATCTTCCGCGATCATGCCAAAAGCTGTTGTCCGGCGTCGCATCCTCGGACTCCAAGCCATCCCGCAGCTCTAAGTTCGAAATGACCCGTCGCACGGCGTTCTCGATGTCATCCGGCAACGGTGCGTGTTCTGTGTCGGAAAGCACGGCGCGCAGAGCGGAAATCCGAGACTTGAGCGACGAACTCAGGTCTCCGCGATCGAGGAGTCGCTGCAGGTAGGCGACAATCTCGACGTCCGCTCCCGCGAGATCGCGCGGCAGCGCTTCGATAGCGATGCGCAGCTTGCGCATTTCCTCATCCGCCTGTTTGGAGTCGTGCACAACGAAGCAGATCTCCTCGAGGATCCCGCCAACAGCGGGAATAGACTTGCTCCCGCCATTGGCGAGATGCTTCAGAAACAACCGAGTCGGGGACGCTCGCTTTCCACCGGCCACAGTCATAACCTTCTGGGAAACCGCAAATCGATTCGGCGCTTTGGGGCGATGATACTATTAAGGAGGAACGTAGGAAAACGACTGGCGAAGAAAAGGCTTCCCCTGTAGACTCGGTGCGTTCTGGCGCTTAGAGCACGCATGCGGGTACCGGGGCGACGGCGTGGCGTGTCTTGGCGAGTCGGAGGAGAGCATGCTGGAACCCTACGCTTTCGCCGACGGAATGGGCACGGAGTGGATGGTCATCCACTATCATCTCGGGCGGCAGGAGGTCTCGCCATGAAGGGATACTTGGTCGCCCTCCAGCGCTGGTTCGACACGTCGGCGGGAGAAGGTCCCACCGGAGAGGCAGGAGCCGACCGGATCGACTGGCTGCGCTGCATCCCCTTCGTCCTCCTACATGCCGCCGTGCTCCTAGTCTTCTTCGTGGGCTGGAGTTGGACGGCGGTGGGCCTCGCCGTCGCTCTCTACGTGATCCGGATGTTCTCCTTGACCGCCTTCTACCACCGCTACTTCTCCCACAGGACCTTCAAGACCTCGAGGCCGGCCCAGTTCATCTTCGCCCTGGCGGGGAGCAGCTGCGCCCAGCGCGGCCCTCTGTGGTGGGCCTCCCTGCACCGCCACCACCACAGGGTCTCCGATCGCCCCGAGGACCCCCACTCCCCCAAGCATCACGGTTTCCTGTGGAGCCACATGGGCTGGTTCATGGCCCGGAGGAACTTCGCCACTCGGGTGGAGCATATCCGGGACTTCCACCGATTCCCTGAGCTGCGCATCCTGGACCGGTTCGACATTCTCGCTCCGTGCCTCGGCGCCTTGGGCGTCTACGCGGCTGGCGAGGTCCTGGCCGCCACGGCCCCGGGCCTTGGGACGAACGGCGCCCAACTCCTCGTCTGGAGCATCGTCTCCACTGTGGTCCTCTTCCACTGTACCTCCAGTATCAACTCGCTGGGCCACCTCTTCGGACGGAGGCGCTACGAGACCACCGACACGAGCCGCAACAGCTTTCTCCTGAGCCTTCTGGCACTGGGCGAGGGGTGGCACAACAACCACCACCACTACCAGTCATCGGCCAGGCTGGGTCACCGCCGGTGGGAGATCGATCTCGCCTGGTACGGCCTTTTGGCCCTCTCCCGCCTCGGCATCATCTGGAATCTGCAACCGGTCCCCGATCGGCTCCAGCACCGGCCCCACCCCGAGCCGTGTCAAGCGACATCTAGATTCACGAGCGAGTCCCGGGTTGTTCGATGAGCAGAACCGGATTGGAGGGAGCCCATAGGGCGACGGGAGATCCGGCCCTTCCGCCGCGACGGCGACTCACGCTCTCACCTCTTCGCTCACGGCGCTCCCGCGCGGACACCCTGGAAGCGGCCGTGTCGACCTGACGACGAGCATCGAGAACTGCCCGAGGAACGATCCCTATCCGTGCTGTGGTTCTCAAGGAATCTGCCTCTCGCGGGAAGGGAACCGTTGTGTGCGCGACGGCTGGGCATGGACAGAGGGCCAGGGTGCCGCTCATATCGGCCTATTCAAGAAGGGCGCCGTCATGCTGGCGGCGCCCTTGATGTTAGAGAAGCCCCTTCTCCTTGAGGCTCACGTACCCCTGCTCTGACACGATCAGGTGGTCGTAGAGCCCGATCCCGATGATCTCGGACGCCCGCTTCACGGCCCGCGTAAAGTCCACGTCGTCCTGGCTGGGGGTGAGGCTCCCGCTCGGGTGATTGTGGGCGAGGATGAACCCGAGCGCTGAGCAGGCGATCGCGGGCTGGAGGATCTCTCTCGGGTGCGTCCTCGTGGTGTTGAGGCTTCCGACGGAGACGGTCTCGCGGCAGATGAGATGGTTCTGCGCGTCGAGGTAGAGGGCCACCAGATGCTCCTTGCGGGCCTTCCGCAGGTCCCTGACCTGATGGTAGGCATCCCGGGGGCCTGAGAGCGCGGGCCGGTCGTCGTCCTTGGGCGAGAAGGTCCTGCGTCCCAGCTCGAAGATAGCCTTCAAGCGGCACGCCTTCACCGGACCGACACCCTTGTTCGACTGCCACTCCGAAAGGCTCAGGCCAGGCAGGGCCTCGAAGCCGTACTTCCTGAGAAGGCCGGCTGCGAGCTTGAGGACATTCTCGGTCCTCGTGCCGGCGCTCAGGACCAGGGCGAGGAGATCGGTGTTGGAAAGCGCCCGCTCTCCGTGGCGCTGGAGCTTCTGGTAGGGATCGTGCACCGGCGACGACTCGCCGACGCGCGGACAGCGCGGAGGCCGCGGCGAAGCTGCGGCCGTTCGGGGCAGGTCATTCTCTGACGGTGGCATGCCGCTGCCTCCATGTGGTTGAAAGAACGTGTTGGTGGTGATGGAAAGAACGGCGGTCAGGAAGAAAGCCAGCGAGACGAGCCCGCTGGCTTTGTTTGGTGGGAATTAAGGAACGTGGATGAGGGTCTGCCTGGTGCGCTTGTCGTCACCGAGGCAGACCGGAAGGAAGTCGCACCAGGAGCACCACATCCCGGTCCGCTTGTAGAAGCGGCCCGAGGCGATCTCCCGGCCGACGTAGCCGGCCTTCTCGAGGTATTCCGTAAGCTGGGGCCCGGTGCGAGTCGCGACGTGCCACTCGATCTGGGGCTCCTTGGTCTTCACGAGGACGCACAGGGCGGCTCGTTCGGCTTCAGGTACGGCAAGGCGGTAGGCCGTGAGCTGATCCGAGAGGTGGACCTCGTGGTCCTGGTAGGGCTTGGCCGCCGTCTTGAAGTCGACGACGGTCCTCGCCCCGTCAACCTCCGCCACGAGATCAATCACGCCGACGAGCGGCACGTCGAGGCTCGTGACGGCGATCTCGAACGGACGTTCCGAGGCGTGAACCTCTCCGATCCGGGGAAGCTCGTCGCGGACGAACCGCTGGAGCAACGTCTGGCCGGTTTCCGAGAGCCGCTTCCAGGAGTCTCGCGGGCTGTACGTGAGGTCCCAGTCATTGGCCTCGGCCCACTTCTCCCGGAACGCCTCGATAGGGTCGAGGCCGTCGCGGAAGAGTGACGCGAGCGTCTGGTGGAGTACCTGGCCAAAGACGAGATTGGCCGATGGACAACGTGGTCGTAGCCCCTCGACGTAGTAGAGCCGGTACTGCTCGGGGCACAGGAGGTAGCGGTTGATGCGGGAGTGCGAGAGGTAGGGCCCGCTGCGTCGTGCGTTTGGGACCTTCTCGTCGACGAGGGCTAGGCTTCTCACCTCCTCGCTCCCCGCGTCGCGCCTGCATCGAGGACCGGGTAAACGTTCTCGATGTTCAGGTACTTCCCGTCATCGGTCGGCTTCGTGGTCACCCGGCAGGGCAGGTCGAGCCGAGTGCCCTCCTCAAGCTGCTCGGTCATCTGCGGGAAGCCGGCTGCCGTCACGTGCTCTCCGAGCTGCTTCTTGCTGCCGAAGAGCTTCAGCGTCCGGCCGTCGGTCTCCACGTTGACGAAGAGCCTTCGGCCCCACTTGCCGTTCATGCCGCCGACATCGAGGAGCTTGGCAGGGACGGCGCTCTCGGGAACGGGTTCCGGACGCGGCGCCTGAGGGGTCTCAGGGGTCGTGCCCGACGAGCCGTTCCTGAACCTCTCGATGATCCCGGCTTGAATTCCGAGGAAACGGCCTGCAAGGGCCTGAATCTCCCCCGGAGGGACATTGTCCACCGGTGACGAGAACTCGACCGACAGCGAGTCGATCCTCCCGTCGGGGCTCACGCTCCGCTTGACGAGGATGGCAGCAGGCCCGTTGCCCGGCCGACCGACCGTTCTCCGCCTTCTTGTGGGCCCTCCCGACTCGGCCTGGATGGCCGCCCGCTCCTCGGCCTCGTAGGTGTCCGGTCCGTCCGCTCCGTTGCCAGAGCGCGTCCTCCACACGGGAGCGACCTTCGCCTGAGGCATGACCGCAAGGATGTGCTTGCAGCGCCAGTCGGGATCGGCACGGTGGACCTCGAAGTCGGGGCACGTGCAGGTGGGATTGTCGGGTGTGCCTGCGACCACGTAGATGTTCGCGGGGTTCGCCGGCGAGAAGACACGGAAACCCTCTTCGATCTCGGAGATGACAAGGGTCTCCTGCAGCGCGCGACGCTGCCTCGTTGCGAGTTCATTGGGGCTCATCGACTTCCTCCTCTGCTGAGATGGTGGGATTGAAAAGAACCATCCTCAGCTTAGGAGTCCCCTGGAAAGGGCAAAGGAGCGGGGCCATGCCGAATAGGCAAGGTCATCTACCTTGCCGTCGTGCTCACCGGCAGGGACGATCAGGGGATGTCCATTCACCCTGACGAGCGCCTCACGATCATCGGCCGCGCGAACTTCCGAAACACGCGGCGGCCTATCGGGATCACGCATGCGGCGCGCCGGCACCACATCTACATCATCGGCAAGACCGGCACCGGAAAGTCGACGCTGCTTGAGAACATGATCCGTCAGGACATGGCGGCGGGTATGGGGCTCGCCCTCTTCGATCCACACGGGGATCTAGTCGAGCGGGTGCTGGCCTCAGTGCCGGACTTGCGTAGGCATGATCTCGTCTACTTCAACGTGCCCGACACCACGCGCCCCTTCGGCTTCAACCCCCTTGAGCGAGTCGCACCAGCCGAGCGGGCGCTCGCAGCGGCAGGGATGCTCGATGTTTTCAAAAAGATCTGGTCAGAGTCCTGGGGACCGCGCCTGGAGCACATCCTTAGGAACGCGCTCCTCACTCTCATGGACCAGCCCGAGGCGACCCTCGCGGATGTCCTACGGCTTCTTGATGACGCCGAATTTCGGAAGCGCGCAGCTGGGAGGGTTTCAAACGCGCAGGTACGCCGGTTCTGGCTCAGGGAGTACGAGGGCTACCCGGCGCACTTTAGAGCAGAGGCGGTGTCCCCTGTCCAGAACAAGGTGGGCGCGTTCCTCGCGAACCCTACCCTGCACGCGATCCTCACCCAGCCGAAAAGCAGCTTCGACCTGCGACGCCTGATGGACGAGGGGAAGATCCTCCTCGTCAACCTCGCGAAGGGCAGGATCGGGGAGGATGCGGCGGCGCTCCTCGGAGCGCTCCTCGTCTCAAGCATCGGCCTCGCGGCCCTGAGCAGAGCCGAGGTGTCCGAGACGGATCGGCGCGACTTCTTCGTGTACCTCGACGAGTTTCAGTCGTTCACGACGCTCTCCCTCGCCTCAATGCTCTCGGAACTCAGGAAGTACCGCGTGAGCCTGGTGCTTGCCCACCAGTACCTCTCCCAGTTCGACGAGCAGGTGCGGGATGCGGTCCTCGGAAACGTCGGAACCATGATCTGCTTCCGCGTCGGACCCGAGGATGCAGAGTTCCTTGAGACGGAGTTCCGTCCGGAGTTCTCGGCCGAGGACCTTGTCCGCCTCCCGAACTACAGCATCTACGTGCGGCTGATGGTCCACGGGACGGTTTCACGGCCCTTCAGCGGGGAGACGATAGGCTCTTGACACGAGCAACCCAAAATCGCCACCGTGCGGCCCTCTTCTTCCGCATCCGCGGAATACGAGGACGGTCCCGACAGGAGACCCTCCAGAGAGTGATCTTGCCCCGTCGCCTGGAAACCCGTAATGTTAGACTGATGATGATGCTCAACTCCCCTGAACCATTCTCGCCGGTTGGCGGATATCTAGAAGGTCCGCCCTTCATGAACGCGTCGCTGTCACCGCGACACGGGGGCATGTACCCTCACGAGGGGACGCGGGATGCATTCCGTTGCCTCTCCCGAGAATTTCTCCAGTTAGTCATGTCCTATCTGCGGAAGGATAATTCGGACACCACGAGGCAGGCGATCGCTCTGTGGTGCAAGGGGCAGCCGCGCTGGTACCAAGACTATGTCCGATCAAGGCTTGGCGTGGAGACTATGCGTCTCCACCCTGCCAGCGAAGCGACCACTGCGCAAGCCGTGAGCACTCTCGCACGAACGCTTCCGCAGAAGGACGTGACGTGCCTCTTCCTCCTGAACGACGGTCTCCCACTCGCAGAGGCCTACGAAAACGTCGGAGGTACAGCAAATCTGGTGAGGTTCGGGCGACGAACATTCCTGCGAAAGAGGCGTCTCATGTACTTTTGCCTTTTCTCGCTGGTTAACAAGGCAGCGCTAAGGACTGCGGACGCGTGGCCAGCTTTCCTTTGGCAGTATCGCACCGAGTTGCGCAAACTTCTCCGGGACGACCTAGGGCAGATCTTCGAACGGGCGCTCTCTGACCTCCCAGGACTCCCCTTGGACAGACTCTCCGCCAAGCTGCGCCAAGGAGGTCGTCTTGTGGTGGTGGACTCTGGAATGCAGGGCACCTTCGCGCTCCCGCTGGCAACCTGGATCAGTACCCGCTTCGAGATTCCCTTCGAAATGATCGACATCCGGCTCCTGGTAGCGTATCCCTGGCTTGCGAAGCTTTTTGGCGAGCGGTGCGTTACAACGGATACATCCGTTCTGCTTCGCGTCGAGCAGTCAGTGAGGGACCGACGACTGAGCACCGGTGCGCCTTCCTCCAATCCCACGCCTGACCTACAGAGTATGCCGTCTGCGGAATCTCGGACTACCAAAGCTCGTAGATCTTCAAGATTAGCGGCATAGCCATGGCGAACAGTCCCTCGACCAGCGATAGGATTGTTGGGATGCTTGTGGGCTTTGCGGTAGGAGATGCCCTAGGCGCACCGGCGGCTGGTCTCCGCGCTTCAGATGTTCTTCTTGCAAATGGCCCTCTAAGTGGTTTCGTCTCGAACCCTTCGCATCCACTTCTCGGGCATCTAAAGCCAGGACAATATACGGAGAACACACGCCTTCTTCTCGACGCTGTGCGCGATTGCATCGCGTCCAGAGGTTTCGATCCTACTCGCCGCGCGAGATCTCTAGGCCGGTGGGCAGAACAGGTTCAGCGAGATGGCCCTGGGGCCCGATGGCCTGGGCCAACTACTTTGGCCGCCAGCCATCCCTGGAAATCAACGGGACGTTTGGTTCCGCAGAGTTCTGAATCCATCGGGGGGTTATATCGGGTTCCACCGATTTCTGTGCTCCCTAAGCGAGTTCAGGTTATGCAAGCTGCGAGGAACGAAGTGCGCCTCACGCATGACAGCTCCGAGTCCCAAGCAGCAGGGGCCATCCTTGCTCTCCTTCTTCATGGGCTTCTGAGTGACCAGGATATCCCTCACGCGGCGACTATAGCGCTTAGGGACATTGAACGCGCGGCCGGACGAACGAGTGTAGGGAGCCGGAGTGCGTCGGCTCTCACATACAGTGAGAGCACGCTCGAAGAGAGGCGGCAGGTTCTCGGGACTGGTGCTGTCGCTCTGGAGAGCCTTCCCTTGTCGCTCCATATCTCATCGCGATACCCCCGGGACTTCAGTCGGGCAGTCGTTGCTGCAGCGAATTCATTTCGGCCAGATTGGGTTAAGCCTTCCATGCCGTGCAATTCGATGGCAGATGAACTCATTAACGTGAACGGTGGCAACACGGACGGCATTGCAGCTCTGACTGGGTGCATCCTAGGCGCAGCGCTCGGGATTCGAGCCATCGAGGAGCGCTGGAAGAGTGTCGAAGGCTATGAGGAGATCGTATTCTTGGGACACGAGTTGGTAAGCGCCCTCATCGCAGATCCTGCACCTGCCGCCAGATAGCGTGGACAATGCTCCGGGGATGTCCGAGCACTTACTCCCAGCCGTAGGCCTCGACGTAGGCAGACTGAGCTTCGGGCATCAAGAAGGCATCATTCGGATCGACCGGGCGTGAGATTACGCCGGTGACCTGGTGGAAATACAGGTTGCAGTCATCCCAGCGGGCCTTCCAGTAGTTCCGTCCGCCAGGCTCGAGGATCAAATCCTGGACCTCTCGTGGGCTGGCGGGATAATGCTCATAGTTGTTCCAGAATCTGCGGAAGTCATCGAGGGTGAACATCGCTCCGCTGTAAGAATTCAGTTCTTTGATGATGATGCCCGCCCCATCCGCCATGTTCAGGTTCACATGGTTGATGGTCTTGAACCACACCCGCAGAAGTTTTAAGAGGACATCTCTGTGCTGACGGGCGTAGTCCTTGGTTGTTACGAAACCGTTAATGGGTGGGGGACCGAGATCTGCGCCCGTGAGCATCTCCAGCATTCCCTCTTTCCCGGCGCGAGTTCTTTGTGGAATCCCTCCGATGTACGCATCACCCTCACCGCGAAGAAAGGCAGCAAGACCCTCATCGGGGTTGATGTCGATAATTCGAAGGTCCTTCCGGAGGTCAAGACCACCTTTTCGCGCTGCGGCTGCGACGCCCTGTTCCATGTCGGTTTTTCCAGTGGTTATCACGGTCTTGCCACGGAGCTGCTCCGCCGTCATCTTGACGGCTAGCTCGTGATCATTAACCTCCCCCTCGATTTGTTGGAGTGTCTTCAACTTCCCATTCGGACGAATCATCAGTGCGAAACCGTTGTCGAAAGGATTGAAGCCGTACCAATACACAATCTGTGGATTCCTCTCGTGCGTGGCGACTACGGACGAAATATTGTTAATCGCGACATCGATGTGTCCAGCGCTCAGAGCCTCCATGACCTCAGTCCAGCCCAGCACACGGAACTCGACGTTAAGCCCTTCTTCCTGATACCAGCCCTTCTCTCGGCCCACAATCGGCACAAGGGTGTCCTGGAATGGAGAGACACCGAAGCGCACCTTCTGAAGGGTCTCCTGGCTTGGCGCGCGGAGGGACGAATACACGAGGTAGCCGAGGAGGAGAAGCCCTGCAACGATGACAAGAATCAGAAGCGAGTGTCTCTTCACCATGGGAGTCCCCTCAGAGGAAGGCTCGTGATTTTCGGATGTCCGCTACCGGAGATTCGCTCCAACGACAGAGGTAGGCGTTGAACGCTCGGATGCCGATGTCCATGAGGTAGGATTCGGCGGCGAGCAGAAGTGTTCCAAGCAGAATCGTGTTGGTGTTAAGTGTCCGGCGAGCAACCATGATCAGGAATCCGAGCCCGGACTGAGCCCCCATGAACTCGGCGGCCACTCCTGTAGCGAATGCGAGGGCGGCGGACACTCGGAACGCGGCGCCGATGGACGGAGTAGCGGCAGGAAGGAGAATCCAGCGATAGATAGCAATTCGGGAGGCCCCGAGGGATGCTGCCGCCCGTACGTAGACGGAGGCTACATTGTTGACCGCGGCGTAGGTAGTCACAGCGAGCACCATGAGGGAGCCCAGGGCGATGAGACCGATCTGGCCACTGATTCCCAGTCCAAACCAGATGATGAAGAATGGGATAAGGGCTATGGGGGGGAGGGGGCGGAGGATCTCGATGATGGGGTTGCCGATCGCGAGGAACATTTGACTCGCCGACATGAGGAGGCCGACCGCTATCCCCAGAATCGCACCGGAAGCCCAGCCGACGAACACGCGCGCAAAGGTCATACCGGCATCAGAAAGAAGCCGGAACCCGAGCACGGTCGCTGCCTCCCACACAGAATGGGGACTTGGGAAGACAAGCTCCGGGATCCGTTCAGGCGTCAAGACTACCCAAAGGACTACGAGAATGACGACGACCGCCACGCTGAGGCCAACCTGGGCCGCTCGTCTCTGACGCTGGCTCATTCTAAGCACGATCTTGGACAAGTGTGAGTCGCCTCACTCTTGGCCTGCGTGAGTAGTTCAACTACGTGACGCCGCATTGCCATGAACTCAGGAGTGAGCTTGAGAGACGGTTCCCGTGGGATCGGGAACGGAACACCCAGGGTCTCCTTGATGCTTCCGGGAGAGGGTGTCATGACCGCCACTCGATGGGCGAGGAAAAGGGCCTCCTCGATGTCGTGCGTAACGAGAAGAATAGTGCACGGCCTGTGTTCCCACAGCTTGAGCATGAGACGCTGCATGTCTTCCTTTGTGATGACGTCAAGGGAACCAAACGGCTCGTCCATGAGGAGGACTGGGGCGCCAGATGCATATGCGCGGGCGAGATCGACACGCTTCCTCAGCCCGCCTGAGAGCTCGCGAGGCCAGCGTGACGCAAACGGAACTAGGCCCATCAACTGAAGATAGTGAGTGACGACAGAGCTGTTCTGCTCTGTGGGCGTTCCATTAAGCTTCAAACTGAACGCGACGTTGTCGGCAACGGTCATCCACGGAAAAACGGAGTCGGCCTGAAAGACTACCGCTCGCGTGCCATCGGGTGGTGGCGCCAGGTGCCCGTCGATGAGCACACGGCCACTCGTCGGGTCGATGAACCCCGCAGCTAGGTTTATGGTCGTAGTCTTGCCGCAACCGCTCGGACCAACCAACGCAAGTATCTCGTTTTGGTTGACCGCAAGGTCCAGACGGTCAAGTGCGGCCGCCGTGCCGTCGGAAGCCTCGTATATCTTAGATACGCTCTCAAAGAAAATCTTCTCTGGATTCATCGTAAGCTGCAGAGCCCATGGGGAGGCCTAGGCCGCCTGCTCCGGAAACCATTCACGTAGTTCTGCAGAGAGTTTCTGAGTTTTCTGGAACTCTCCATGAAGCTTGCCCAGGTCGCCTAGTACCTCCTTGAAGTTTTCGGTGGTAAACCTTGTGTTGAAGAGTTGTTGCAAACGCGCGAGCTCGACTACCGCTGCCTCGCGAAGCACGGGATCCTCTGCGATGCGTTGCTTGCTCCTCTGGATGGCTCCGGCAAGATCCTGGAGCCACTGACCGACAAAAGCGTCTCGCGCTACTAGACAATTCTCAGCAAGAGATGGAGGGAAAGAGATTTGCAACTGGTCCCACAGTTGATCGGCGGTAACGATGTTGATCTCTGAGCCTGCTCTGCTCTGAAGAGCAGCAAGTTGATCCTGCCCACCAACAAAGACCAAGTCCCTCTCGGCCAGCGCCCCCTTATTAAGGAAGACCGTGAGCCCAAGGCCCGGTGGCAAAGTAAGCCATCGCTTCTCAATCTCCGCCAAGTCGTCGGAACTCCGCGAAAAGCGTAGGCAGAACTCTCGGAGCAGAACTCTGACTGAATGCCTCATGTCAGCGGGCGGGATGATCGCGATCGTCTCTGGCTTGAGAAGCATTTCCACAGCTTCGCGTGAGGCTACAGGAGAGTTGGAGACTGCGTTTCGTGGGGATCTCGTGGCGAGGTAGAAGGATCCGGATTTGTATCTGTCTGTTGAGTACACGAAGCCAGCGCCAGTCTGTTTCACGTACTCCATGGCGCAGTAGTGGTTATAGATCACCACATCGATGACGCCATTCTGCAGTGCGATGAGAGAGCGGTCATCCCAGGGTATGGGAAGTGGAGTGACGCGCGGGAAGTTCCGCTCAGGAAAGGTGTTCGTTTGGTAAAAGCAGAGGGCCGGAAGTGAAGTGTCCATGAACTCGAAGCAGATGCCAAATCTAAGATCCTTCCTCCCAGAATCCATTTCTCCTCTGCCTTGGCGAAGTCGAAGCAGGGCTTCGTAGGCTGGGCCTCGAGGTTTCGCTTCCCTGCGCACCCAGCGCTGCACTGTTCGAAGATGAACTCGGAGCCGAGCAGCAACTTCCTCCTCGGTCATCTGGAGTTGATCGAGGAGCTCCTGCAGGTCGAGATCGGGTTCTGTCGCGTTCTGCCGGCTTTGTGTCATGCGCACATGATGGCGTTCGACGACCATTGTGTCAATAGGATGCGGGAGTTTCGTCATGACCTCCTGCGATCGGAGGTGGGACATGCCCGGCTAACTTGAGGGTTATCCAGATCCGGTAAGCTCCTGGGCCATTATGGTTAACTGACTGGTATTTATAGCGTTATGCCATGCTGATGGCCAGGGGCTCTCCTCACGACAAGTGGCTTTTTTGACTACGGCATAGCAGGAACTGCCACGCCTAACAAAGCGCTAAAAATGCAGTAGTTTGTGCAGGTTAGCCTGATTAAGAACGCGGAGAGAATGTCCCGCAGGCCGTGGAGCTGCACGGGGCCCGGCCTGCTGGGACTTCCATCATCCATCTAAATCATTCATTTGCAGTTAATTGGAGAAATGTGTTGACAAGCCGCTGGCGTTGTTGGTATTTTAGCGGACATATAACGGGCGTTTAGTCCGGCGTTATCTAGCATCCAGGTTCGGCCCGGGCAGTGGCAACTGCCCGGGCCCCGACGTTGAAGCGCCGGGCCGCCCACCGTGGAGACACCACGATGACCAGCCTTGCACCCAGCCCCGAGTTCCTCCTCAGCCTCCTCCGCAAGGGCCCCATAGAGACGCGCGTGCGGGAGACCGGCCGCGGAGACTGTTTCGAGATCAGAGCTCCGTACGAGTTGAAGGCGTTCTCCGCCGTAGGCGTGCTTGAGCTTCTGGAGAATCTCCAGTTCGCAGGCATTGTCCTGCGGAACGAGCTTCCGGCGGAGTTTGATACATCGGAGTTCGTCTCGACTTGGAGCCGTTGTTGAACGACCAACTGAGTGCTGATCACGACACGTTTCCGGGGATCTCGCCGTTGAGACTGTCGTCAGCGACACCACGGAGTGCGGGAGGGCAGGGTGAGCGGAAACCTGTCGTGAGGATCCGCCCACCGAGGAAGGGCTGACCTAGATCGGTCGGCCCGAGGTAACCGGAGGGGAGCTCTCTGGGAAAGGGCCCCTCTCGGCCACGAGGAAGAGTACTAGAACCGCGGGTTCCGTCAAGCCCGTGGTTGACCGAGAGTGCCCCCCTCCGCATCAAGGGTCAGGCCGCCGCACCCGGTGTGGCCGGCGGTTTTGTATTGGACAACGTCTGGGCTCAGTTGCCCGACCAAGGAGGAGGTGGACATGACACTACAGGGTGTTTTGACGGCCAAGCTCCCGCCGACATCGACGACACCTTCATCGGCCCGGCGTCGCGCGGTGCACGGCGGTGAGTTGGGAGGATTTCGTGATAACGAATCCGCCTTCTTCGTCGCGAAGGGCTACATCGATAACGGGGAGGTTGAGACAGGACTCGAGTTGCTGGAGAGACTGCGCAAGCACATCGAGCGGACTAGAGACCCGAAGAGCATTCGGGTCCTCCTGCCGGCCGTGGGGTTCCTGCTCAGCCGATAGCAGGTCTGGTCGCCTTGGGACTGCCTTCTTTATCTACCGGTCGGTGGTCTCGCCGTTTCCTCAACGAAGGGAGGATGGGAATGAAGAGCGAATACTTCACGCTGAAGCAGTCAAGATCTCAGCAGGGAACGAAGGTACAGACGAGGGAGGCGCTGTTCGTTCCCAGCGCCCCCACCTCGCCATACCTCGTCGACCAGATCCCGCGGGGAACGATCGGAACGGTGGCCGGAGCAGTCAAGGCTTTCTCTGCAAGCTTTGGGCAGCCCATGGCCGTCTACCGCCTTGAGGTCCAGTTCGAAGGCGGAGCGGTGGGCTGGTTCGACAAGAAGCAGTACGAGAAGTCCCTGGCTGAAGTTCAACCAAACGAACAGAACCAACGACAGGGAGGACAACAATGAATGATGACACGCACGACGACGAACGGGACGATCCGCAGCCGGTCGAGAACGGGCTCCAGCCAGAATGGGCCCGAGTCGCGACTGACGACGATGAGCGCCAATACCTCGATCGCGAGCATCAGGCTCACATCTCCGAGGTCGAGAATTGCGACGCGGCCGCTGGCAAGCGCGAGAACGCGACCTCGAAGACCGGCCTGATGGTCGAGCAGGAACAGGGGCTCACCGGCCAGCGGAAGTCGCTCGGAAGCGACGAGCACCTCAACGCCATCGAACAGAGCGGGTGGTTCGCGTACGAGAGGCTGATCCGGGTCGGGTCGAGGCTCGCTATGATCCTCGACGCCATCCTGTGGACCGGGCTCTGGGCGGGCATCTGGTGGCTCTGGAAGCAGTACTACGAGGACTCCGACGGGGCGGTACCGGTGTGGCTGTACTTCATCGGCCTGCCTCTCGTGCCTCTTGCCGGCCTGCTCGCCGCCCGCGCGGCGAAGGGGCTCGGCCAGCATGTCGCCGTCACGAGGTTCACGAACCCGGACAGCGTCAAGCAGACGATCGACACCCAGATCCAGGTCGCCGGGAAGAGCGCCGTGATCGCGGGCGCGCTGCTCCTGGCGATCATGGCCCTCACCTTCTTCGCCCCGCCGAACTGGTCGTCCTGGGTCTCGTACCTAGGTGGACTGGTGGCCTTCGGGGCGAACATCGCCCTGGGCTTCTCTGCGGGCGTCGGGGGGAACGCCGCCGACATCCTCGCGAAGCCGACCATCAGGGACAGCATCGACTGCCAGGTCGACATGAAGCGACGCACCCGACGCATCCTGCGCAAGTACCTGAAGGCGGCCGTCCTGGCGGCGGTCCTCTTCGGGTTCTCCGGGGGCGCACGCGCTGCCGAGGCGGTGTGGGTCTGGGCCATCGACATCACGGACTCGGTGGACCGGGCCCAGGCCGACGCCGCGGTAGGCCAGTTGATCGAGATTGCTCCCGAGAGGGCTGCGCGACTCGGCGCGGACGCGATCCTGATCGTGAAGTTCGACCAGGCCGTGATGCTGTCGGAGATGATCTGGATCCCCGTTCCCGCCGACCTGGCACTCGTTGACTGCTCCAGGGCGAAGCCGACGCCCATGCTGACGAAGGGGATCGGCATGCTGTCGCCCACCCAGGCGGCCGGGCGGAAGCAGGATGCCATTGAGGCTTGTTCGACCCGCCTCCTGGCGGAGCAACAGGCGCATGCTGAGCAACTCCGAGCCTTCAAGGAGCGGCTTCGCGCTTCCACTCAGGTCACCCCCAGGGCCGATGTGCGGACGCGGATCGTCCCGTTGCTTGAGTGGCTGGTGAGCCGCCCGAGCACAGTCGCGATCGATGTCATCACCGACGGGGTCGACAACAGCGGCGTCCCGCTGAGCGGCCTCCAGGTCCCGGAGCGAGTGCAGGTGACCTTCATCATCACGAGGCCGAACCCGAAGCGGAAGAGCCCGACCGTGGATCAAGTCCTCGCGGCAGTCGAAGCCTGGGGCCGCCTGTCGGGAGTCAGGGTCACGAGCGCCGGCGAGTACGCCGGAGTCTGGGAGCGGACAGAGTGAGGGAGCTCGCGCTGCTGGGCCTCGCACTCCTCCTGCTCCTGCTGACGTTGTCGGTGGCGATGTCCTACCTAGCCGGGCCGATGGCCGTTACGAGAAAGACCGGCGCCTTTCGCGCCGGCAGGTGGGCCGCCAGGACCGGCTGGCGCTGCCTCTCAGGCACGGTTCGAGCGGTTTCGCGGAGCCGCAGGCCGCGGATCAGGCGGCCGGCCGGCTTGCGTTCGATGGGGCGCCGGAGCTGAAGGCGGCTCGATGAAGGGCGGTGGGAAACCACCGCCTTTCATTATCCTGAGAAAACCGATACGGCTGCGCGACTTCATGATCGCAGAGCAACTGCACAGAATCCTCGAGGGTCTCGGGGACGAGGCGGTCGGGCTGACCGTTGCCGTCGAGCGACAACTCCGCGCTGTTGCCGCCCCCCACGTGTCATGGCAGATGGACACGGTCGAAACTGGACCGCTTCGAGGTCTTACGGGCAAGCGCCGCGACTTCCTGGTCGTCCAGCATGAGCACCTGCGGGAATACCGTGTCCTCGTCTGCGGGCGGGCTTATGGCACGGCGCTTCAGGCGTCCTGGTTCCTGATGGCCTCCCCCCGGATCGCAAACGACCTGGTGAGGGCCCTGCGGCTCACCGAGGAGAAGGAGGGTCGCTACGACGTCGGGGCCGAGCTTGACGTGTTCGACATGATCGACCTGAACGCCTTCATCGGCATCACCCGCCTCGCGCTCAAGAAGGCGATCACCGAGCTGACCGACGACGGCGAGGTTGAGGAAGGCGACCGAATGCATGAGTTCGAATAGACAAAGCGGGATCGCGTGGGAAACCTCACGGACCTTCTACTCGTCGCTTTTGGAGGCAGCCTTGTCACGGGCCTTCTTGTAAGCCTTGTTCGAGGCGCACAGCGTCGCCACGACGATGTGCGGCGCCAGGCCGAACGGGCAGCCTACGAGGAGCGGCAACGGGCCGAACAGGTCGGTCGTGTAGAAACGGCCCTTGGAAGAACAGTCGATTCGTTCTTCCCCCACCTTCGAGCCGATGTTGCCGCCAGGGTGAAGGGCGGCGCCAGGCCCCAGGCGGCGCTGCAAGAAGCCATTCTCGCTACGCCAGGTGTTCGCCTCGGGACGAGTCACCTAGGGTTGCCAGTCGTGGTGCCTTCCGCATTTCGAACCCGCCATGCCGCCCTCATCGGAAAATCGGGCTACGGGAAAAGCAGTGCAATGATCCGGATGATCAGGCAGGATTTCCTATCGGGCCATCCAACCATCGTTCTCTGCCCGGAACGGGAGATGTTCGAGGATCACCTGCTGGGACTTATTCCAGAGTCTCGCCTTCAGGATTCTGTCTACCTCGCCCCGGGCCGATCAACTGCGATCACATTCAATCCATTCCTCCTCGAACCGGGAGATCAGCCGAGCAGGCTTTCTGCTGAACTGTTTTCCGTAATCAAACGCGCCGTGGGCGAGGATGGATCGCTGGGTTCGCGCAGCGACCCGTTGCTCGCGAACGCCATCGCCTTGATCGTCGGCAGGTCCGATGCGAGTCTCGCAGCAGTGCGAAGGATCCTGACCGACACGGGATACCGCACCGCGGTGGTCGAGGGGACAGCTGACCCTTACGTTCGCGACTACTGGACGCGGGTGTACTCCCAGTACCCGAGCGGCGCCGAAACACCTCTCCTCAACAGGTTGGACGGGTTTCTGAGAAACCCGTCGATCCGCGACGTGCTGACGAACCCCGTGTCGTCGGTGAGCATGCGATCCGTTATCGAGAGGAAGTTGGTCTTGTTGGCGGACCTATCAGGTCTGTCGCCTGAGGATATGCGGCTCATCGGCGAACTCCTGGTGGCAAAGCTGTCTCTTGAGTTGATCCGCCGCGAGCGAATTCCGGGTTCGGAACGAACTCCGGTGTTCGCGTACGTGGATGAGTTCCCGGCGGTTGTCGGAACTGCGGAAGAGAGTTGGAGGAGCCTATGGAGCAGAGGTCGAAAATATGGGGCAGCGATCTGCGTCGGTCTGCAACACAGTTCACAACTGAGTCAAAAACTCCGGGAGGAACTGTTCGGGAATACTTCCGGCATCTTTGTTTTCAACGTAGCCGCCAAGGACGCGGGACTCATCCGGCGTGAGTTGCTGATGCCCAACTCCGAGGGTGTGACGAAGCCCGTGACGGTTGAAGAGCTTGTATCTCTCGGCGTGGGCGAGGCCTACGGCCGCATTGGAACTGGTACGTGCGCCGTGAGGATCAGGTTCGATAAGCCGATCCCCGAGCAGGATCGACTGCGTGCGGCGCGCGCTCGGGAAACGTCGTGGAAGAAGTACGCAGCTCCTCCGCTTTCCGAACAGGCCGGGATGCCGTCATGCCTGTTGGTGGAGTCGAGGGCCGAGACGCTGACGGGGACATTCGACGGATCAAGGGATTCAACAACTGTTGAGGACCCGGGTCGCGGAGGTCACCAACACAAACTCCTGCAGCAGCTCGTGCGGAAATGGGGCGAGGAGGTCGGCTTCAAGGCCACGATCGAGCAGGAGATCCTCGGCGGCGCCGGCCGCGTTGATGTGGCACTCACTGCAGGCGAGAAGCGGATTGCATGCGAGATAGCGATCTCCAGCAAGACCCATCAGATCTGCACCTCGGTCAACAAGTACCTCTCGGCAGATTTCAACAGCGTGCTGGTCGTGGGCACCGATCAAGGGGTGCGGCGTCAAATCGAAGGTGCTCTTGATGTGGCTGTGACGGCGAAGGATCGCGGGAAGGTGCGGGTTCTCTCACCCGAGGAAACCCGCCTCTTCCTGGCCGCCCAGAGCGATGACGAGAGCGCCCGCAAGAGACCCTTCGGCTATCGAGTCAGAGTGAAGTGCGGGCCCGCGTCGGCGGCGGATAGCCGTGAGCGCCTGGGGGCTTTCGCTGACCTGCTGGCGGCGGCAACAGGCCGAGGTCCGGCATGAAGGGCCCTCGTCCATTCGGGTTCCGACGAGAGGGCGAACACCTCGTGCTCGATCCAGACGAGTCGGCCGTCCGTCGTACGGTATTCGAACTCTTCGTAAAGCACCACCGCGCCAAGACGGTCGCCAGGCAACTGAACGAAGCCGGTCATCGCACGCGCCGCGGGAAGCGCTTCAGTGACACGTCGGTCTTGCGGATGCTGCGGGACCGTTCAGCCCTGGAGGGAATCGTCGAAACAGAGACCTGGGAGCGCTGCCAAGCCCTTCTCGCGGACCGCGCTGAGGCGGTTAACCGCCCGAGCCGGCGTTGCGCTCATTATCTCGGCGAGGTAGTGGAGTGCGCCTGCGGTGGACAGATGCGTCTCCGGGGAGAGGGACCCGGGACAAAGTTCATTTGCCGGACCTGTCGAGCCAAGATTCCGGTGGGCACGCTGGACCGGCTTATCCGGGAGAGCTTCCGCGACGGTGCCTTGGAGGTGTCGGAGATGGCCGAAGGGCCGGCCTCCGGCGGGCAAGAGGTGCCGAGGGGTCCGTTCCGCCAGCTCTACTCGGTGTGGCCCGCCCTCACGGATGACGTGAAGGGCGAATTCGTTGCTCTACTCGTTGCCCATGTGGTTGTGGGTAACGACGAGGTCACGGTTGAATTCAGGGTTTCCCCGGTCTCTCCCACGGAAACGGAGCCGGTGAATCAAGAGATGTTGCCCACTCACCTCGATCTCCATTCCCCGGGGAAGGGGGCAACAAGACGGGGCAACGAGTTGCTGGACGGGGATGCCCTGTTTAGCATCGACGAGGTGGCCGCGGCGCTCAACCTCAGCCGCAGCAAGGTCTACGAATTAGTCGCCTCAAGGCGGCTACAGGCGTTCCGCCCAGGTGGCCGGATCCGTGTGCCGGCCAAAGCGGTCAGGGAGTTCCTCCGGGATTCACGCGTCTAGAGGAATCGGGTACCATGGAGACGCTCACCAGCACGTGGTTGCCTTTCCGGGCCCGTTTCGGGCCAGAGAGGTAGCGTCTCGTGCGACGTAGCAAGCACAAGACGCGGGCCGGCATTTTCGCCTACCGCACGAGAGAGGGCTCCCGATGGGGGGTGGATTATCGGGACCCCGCAACGAGGAAGCGGAAGCGAAAGGTTGGTTTCGCGTCGAAGGAACTGGCGTTGCAGTGGCAGGACCGACAGGAGCGCAGGTTGCTCGGGCTGATGCCAAAAGAAGAAGTGAAGCCCGTCCTCTTCAAGGAGGCCGTGGCGAGTTATCTCGAACATCGGCTCGCCTCGGGCAAGTCAGATCGCTCGTACTACCACCTCCGCATGCCGGCCAAGCGGGGTGACCATCCGGGCTTCTGGGAAAAGGAGTTCGGCGATCATCCGATTCAGAGCCTCACGACCGAGCAACTGGAGGACGCTCTGAGAAAGCAGGCGCTCAGGCGGCGTTGGTCGACGGCAACCTGTAACCGGGCCCTGGCCCAACTCTCGGGGTTGTTCACCTACGCCCGTCGCCGGCGGTGGGTGAAGGAGCATCCCGTCGAGCGGGGCCGAATCCCCCGGGCACCGGAGGACAACGCGCGAACGAGGTGGCTACGGCTTCACGAGATCGAGGCCATCCTCGAGCGATGTCCTGCTTGGCTGGAGGTCATCGTCCGGTTCGCGGTGGCGACGGGCATGCGGCTCGGAGAGGTCTGCAGCCTGACCCGCGCAGGGTACCAAGTGGACCAACTCGGCCGTGCGTACGTGATCTCGGAGCGGACGAAGAACGGCGACCGCTTGTTCTGGCCTCTGGAAGGTTGGCCGAGGAAGTACGTGGAGGAGCGTGTTACCACGAGCCGTTTCCCGGGTGACTACTTGTTCCCGGGGCCCGAAGGCGGCAAGGCCTCAACCAGCATCCGGAGATGGTTGCCCGACGCCATCCGCGCCGCAGGACTTAAGTACGGCCGGAAGCACCCGGATGGTGTGACGTTTCACACCTTCCGGCACAGCATGGCGAGCTTAGCTCTCAACCATGGCGTGCCGGAGTCAACGGTGCAGCGAATGGGCAACTGGAAGACGCGGGCGATGGTCCAGCGCTACGCACACCTCGCGGACGAAGAACTGCGAAACGCCGCAGCCAAGCTTGCAGCGCTGATCAACCAGCACAACGCCAGGAAGCAGAAAGGCGAGGAAGGAGCCGACAAGGGCGGCTCCGACAAAACCGGGTCTGCGTAGAATCTGCGTAGAGCCCGACAGGAAGCCCTCATGGTTGCGTCAGGTCAGGAACGGTATGTCGAGCAAGAGCAACCATATAGCTTGGTGGGCCCACCTGGGATCGAACCAGGGACCATCGGATTATGAGTCCGCTGCTCTGACCACTGAGCTATGGGCCCGCCGGGCGCGACTGTACCGCCCGGGGAGGGGCGGTTCAAGGAGAGCGGCGTCCGGGCGCTACCTCCGGAAGCTGGAGGCCGGGGGGCGTGAGGCGGTGGAAAGCGAGCGCGCCGAGGACGCTGACGCGTGTGGCGAGCCTTTCGCTCGGGGGAAGGGCCAGGCCTGCAGGCGCCACGGGTCGGAGGCTTCAGAGCGGGCAGCTTCGTGGTGCAGGGCCACCAGGTCGGCGTCGGCCGGCCACAACAGCAGCGCGTCGGTAAGCGTCCGCCCGGCTTCCTGGTAGCGGCGGGCGCGCACCAGCTGCGCCACCTTGCGCTGGGTGATTCCCTTGAGCAGCGCGTCGTAGCCCGCGGCGCCCGAGTCGGTCATCACGGATCGCTGCAGTCTGCCTACGGCCAGCGCCTCGTCGTAGCGCTCGGCTGCCGCCAGCACCCAAGTGCCGCGCACGATGGCGGTGTACTGGGCCCCATCGGCCCCCTCGGGTGTGGCGGCCAGCGCCTGCCTCAGCTCGACGTCGAGCAGTGCCACTTCCATGCCGTCGTCCTGCACCCGCTCCTCGATCCAGCGCTCGAAGCGCTCGGCTTCCGCCGTGTCGGGAGACACCGCGCGGAAGCGCGCCGCGTGCCGCCGCGCGGCGGGGGCATCCCGGGCAGCCAGGGCCGCACGAGCCAGCGCGGGGGCGGTGTAGATCTCAAGACGCCTGCGGACCTCCTCGTCCGGGATCAACCCGAGGGCGCGCTCTTCCATTGTCTGCGCCCCCTGGAGGTCGCCGGCTGCGGTGGCTTCCTCCACCGCGCGCGCGGCCACGGCCAGGAAGCGATCCCTGACGGTAACTCTGCCCGGAAACAGCTTGACCGACAGCTCGGCCAGATCGAAAGCCTCGGCAAGTCGATTCGCGTCGTACATCTCCCGAATCGTCCAGGCCATGGTGTTGCGCAGGTTCTCGGAGCGATAGGCCAGGTCGGGATAGATCCGCGCCGCATTGACCAGCATCCGCACCGCCCCGGCGGCGTCGCCGGCCTGGAGGGCCCGCGTCCCCGCGTTCTGGTACAGCAGGGCCACGACCCGCTCGGCGGGCATCGGCTGGGAGAGCCGCCGGAACTCGTTGAAGACCGCCTCGATGCCACGCTGCGCCAGCTCTTCGGTGGTGGCGTACTTGTTGGCCAGCACGAAGCCGCGAAACGCCGTCAGCTCCCGGCTCACGTCGTAGCCGCGCGGCGAGGTGGGCTCGATCTCCACGCGCCGCGAGCCGGTGTCCAGCACGGCAAAGACGTGCAGCGGCGTCTCGACCGCCTCCATCGTGAGGCCGGCCTGCCGTGCCGCGATGAGATAGAGAAGGGTTGCCGAGACGCAGTTGTAGACCCCCTCGTCGACAAGGGTCATGAGCCGGTCCGTTCCCGCGTCATAGCGGCGCAGCGCGCCGTAATGCAGCGCGGCAAGCAGGCGCTGCGCGCGGCGCTCAGGGTGCTTCGATCCGCCGGCTCTCGCCACCGCCGCATCGACGATCTTCGCCACGCGCTGCCGGTAGACCGCCAGGCGCTCCTCGCTGTCGGTGCCCGAGGCGATCAGGGCCGCGTCGGTGAGGGTGAAGCTGTCGAGGCGCCCGTCGGCCAGATCTTCCACCAGGGGCGCGTCAAACGCGACATCGCCATTGTCGGCGGAGGCCCCGCAGAGCGGGCCGCCTGCGGCAAGGCCTGCCAGCAGGCAGACGCACACAAGCCGCTTCCATCGATTGAATCGCGCGCTCACCGGAGCTCCGTTCAGATTGGCAGGAAGGTGTACTGAGGTCCGAGCGCGAATCTATGCGGGATGGATGCGAAGTCAAATCGCAACCGTTTCAGACCTGAGTCAGGTTACCGGATCATTAAGGAGTGGTGACGCTCGATGGCACTCAGTAGCGCGTGACGCGGATCTCGCCCATGGTCGCGTCACTCTGGATCTCGAGAAGCGGGCCGCTGTCTGGCCCGTTCGGATCCTCTTGGAGCCCCTGAGATTCACCCAGAAAAACCGACGAGCTGCTCTTCACGCGCACGCCCTGGGGCACGGAGATCCGCACGGCGCCCATCATGAATCGGGAGTTGATTTTCGTGTCCTTCGCGATGGGGCCGATGTCGATCCGCATCTCACCCATGCGGCCCCAGATATCGATGACGCCGGCGCGCAGGTTACCCAGGTCGTGCAGCCGCATCTCTCCCATGCGCCCGCGCAGCGTGACCTGCTCCATCTCCAGCGGGTTGAGCTGCGACACCCGCAGCGTGTGCTCGCCCATGCGCATGTCGAGGCTGGCGCGCCGCAGCGACAGGCCGCCCAGGTCGACTTCTGACTTCCCCACGGCGACGTGCAAATCCAGGTCCATCGGCGTGCCGGCGGGCAGCCAGATGGTGAGTGGATTCTGGTCGTCGTCGACATGAACGCCTCCCTCGGTGAGGATCCGCCGGAGCCAGGAGTATTTCGGCTCGAACGACAGCTCATAAGTGGGAGCATCAGGATTGGAGGTATCGGCCTTCTGGACAAGGTCGTAAGCGCCCGCGTCGTAGTCCCCCTCCACCCTGATGCTGCCGCCGGGCGGGCCTGGCTTGATGATGAAGTGGCCTTCGGTGAGCCGGATGCGCACCCCGAGCGTCCCCGTGGCTGGCCCCGCGGCGCCCCCTGTCAGTCCTTCGGCCGCAAGCTGGCCCGACGTGAGTGCGGCAATCGGCTGCTCCAGGTTGGCCTTCTCCATCCGATGCTCCGGCGCCCCCTGCATGCGCACCACCAGCACCGTGATGGCAAACAGGACGAGCAGGATGCAGGGAACGGCGATGCAGCCGATGAGCCACTTCTGGCAGCCAGCCTTCATGACGCACCTTCAACGCACGGTGGGGTGTTGGCGTTGCCCGATCCATACGAAACCGGAGGAGGATTCTACTCTGCGGGAGCGGTGGCGGGTGCGCGGGCGGAACCGGGCTTGGGGTTCCGTGGGGAAGTCTGCAGGGCCGGCCGCCTACCCACGGTGCCGGTGGCGCGGCCGGCCCTTCCCTTCTCCCCCCCACTTTGAGAAGAGCTCGCCGGGGCGACCCGAGACCAATCTGGCCAGGGTAGGCGGTTGGCCGTCGATCCTCTCCGTAAGGACTCGCAGCCCCGCGGTCGACCCGATTTTCAAGGCCCGCATGACTCCTGGAGCATGCGAGCTCTTTGTTGCCGGCATCTGTGTACCCCCAATCGGGAGAAATGTCAATACAGCATTTTTCGGCCCCCGTCATGGGTTTCCAGCCTGGGGAGAGCTCGCCGGTGATGATGCTCGCGGCCTGCTCTCCATTAGAATGCTCGCGTGCGGGATCGGACCGCCGGGCAGGTTCTGGGGCACTTCAAGCTCATCTCCTTGCTGGGCCGCGGGGGGATGGGTGAAGTGCATCTCGCCGAGGACACGCTGCTCAACCGCACGGTGGCCCTCAAGCTGCTGCATGCCGATCGCGCCGAGGACCCCGCGCGCCGCTCCCATCTGCTTGCGGAGGCGCGCGCGGCCGGAGCGCTGTCCCATCCCGGCATCGCCACGATCTACGAAGTAGGCGAGGACGAAGGACTCGACTACATCGCCATGGAGCATGTGGAAGGACCGACCCTCCGCACGCTGCTGACCGAGGCGGGGCCCGCGGGGATTCCCCCCGCGAGAGCCATCGAGTATGCGCGACAGGCGGCCGAGGCGCTGGCATCCGCGCACGAGCGGGGCCTGATCCACCGCGACATCAAGCCGGAGAACATCGCCGTCACCCGGCAGGACCGGATCAAGATCCTCGATTTTGGCCTTGCTCGGCGCATCGCCGACACTCCGGACGCCCTCGAGGGTGTGCCGAGCCCTCTGCCAGAGGATCGGATCAGCGAAGCCCTCACGCTGGATCACGCGGCGAGCCGCGCCGGCCGGATCACAGGCACGCCGGCCTACATGTCCCCGGAGCAGGTTTGCGGCCAGCCGCTCGATGCGCGCACGGACATCTACGCGCTCGGCATGGTGCTGCACGAGATGCTCTCGGGCCACGCGCAGTTCAGGCGCGACTCGCTGGTTGAATCTCTCAGAGCCATCGTCCTCGAGAGCCCCACACCGCTGCGGCTTGCCCCGGGCGCGCCGCGCGCGCTGGCGGCGCTGGTGGCCCGCGCCACGAGCCGCAATCCCGAGGCACGGCAGCGATCAGCCCGGGAGCTCGCCTCCGAGCTGGGCGGGCTGCAGCAGTTGCGATCGGGATCGCTTGCGCGGTGGATGGTGGCCGGCGGGCTGGTCACCTTCATCCTGATCCTGGTCATGCTGCTGACCTGGCGCGCCAGGCCGCGCGCGGGCGGACTCTCTTCGACCGCCAGACTGCGGCCGTTGCTCGTCAATGCGGAAGTCGACGAACAGCCGGCGATTGCGCCGGACGGCCGGCGCGTCTCCTTCACGCGCGATGGCAACATCTTCGTAGTCGGCGTCGGCGAGCCCTCGGCGCAGGCCGAAGAGCCCAGGGCTGTCACCTCGGGCGATGAGGACGATTCACATGCTGCCTGGTCACCGGACGGCTCGATGCTGGCGTTCGCCCGCCGCTCCGCAACAGGCGTCTCCGAGATCTGGAAGGTCCCTGCATCGGGGGGAGCCGCCACCCGCGTGGTGATCGGCGGCGCCAGCCCCGCCTGGTCGCCGGACGGCTCCCGGATCGCCTACATACAGACGGGGCTGGGAAGCAGCACCTCGGTGATGACGGTCGGGGCCGATGGCGCGCTGTCGCGCGCGGTGACGCACATGGAGGACGGCCTCTTCCACGCAACGCCAGCGTGGTCACCCGACGGCGGCACCATCGCCTTCGTCAAGGAGGCCGGAGGCGGGATGACCTCCGAGATCTGGCTGGTCGGCTCGGCCGGTGGCCTTCCCCGCCAGCTCACCCGGGAGCCTGACGGCATCTTCTCCAGGCTTCCCTGCTTCACGCCTGATGGCAGCGAGATCATCTACTCGTCGAATCGGGGCGGCACGATCAACCTCTGGCGCATGCCGGCCGCGGGGGGCGAGCCTGTCCGGCTGACCTCCGGAGCCGGAGCCGATGACTACCCGCGGATCTCCGCGGACGGACGGCGCGTGGTCTTCGAGACCGAAAGCCTGGGCGCTGCCCTCTTCGTGCGCGATCTGTCCACCGGCAGCAAGCGCGTGCTGCTCACCGAGTCGCTGGCGACTGCATGGGGGCCTGATATCTCGCCCGATGGAGCCAGCATCGCCTACACGCGGGTCGGCAAGGAGGGCAGCTTCGATCTCTACACGGTGCCGGTAGCCGGGGGCGCCGCGCGCCGGCTCACCTCCACACCCGATTCCGAGCTCTGGCCGCGCTGGTCACCTGATGGAACACAGCTCGCCTACTGCACCTACAGCAAGCAGGATGACGACATCTTCGTGATGCCTGCGGGTGGTGGCGAGGCACGGCGCCTGACTCAGGGAGGTGGTGACGACTGGTGGCCCTCCTGGATGCCCGACGGCAGCGCGATCATTTTCACCCGCATCGAGGAAAACGACGCCCGCCTGTACCGGGTGGCGCTCGCCGGCGGCGAGCCGGTGCGGCTGAGCGGGCAGACCCTCATGCTGCCCAGCGTGTCTCCCGACGGGCGGCTGGTCGCCGTGGGGCGCAACCGAAGCTATGCCCACGGCGTGGGCGTGATGCCCGTGGCCGGCGGGCAGGTAACCTGGCTGACCCTGAGCGGCGGCTGGCCAGTCTTCCGGCCGGACGGACGCGCCGTGGGGTTCATCATGGGAGAGTCAAACGACCAGCAGAGCATCTGGGAGGTGCCGGTCGAGGGAGGCACGCCCCGGAAGCTGGAGGGCCAGGACTATGTCGGCTGGAACTGGCCCTTCACCTGGACCCGGGATGGGAGCGCCATCGTCTCATCCGACGACGTTCCTCGAGGAATCGACCTTTTCCTGCTGGAGGCGCCGTAGCTTCACTTCATCGGCGCGATGCACTGCGCCCCTCTCCAGCTCCAGCATCCAGTGCTTGCGCCACAGGCCGCCGCCGTATCCGCCCAGCGCGCCGCCGGTGTTGACCACGCGATGGCACGGGATCACGATGGCGATGCGGTTCATCCCGTTGGCCGTCCCCACGGCGCGGCAGGCCTGGGGCGAGCCGATCCGCCGTGCGATCTCCTCGTAGGACCGGGTCTGGCCCCAGGGGATCCGCAGCAGCTCTCTCCACACCCTTTCCTGGAATGGCGTGCCGGGAGCGTGCAGGGGCACCTTGAATGACCTGAGCCGGCCCGCGAAGTAGGCCGCCAGCTCTTCGCGGAGCTGATCCAGATGCGGCCCGGCGCCGGCGGTGATCGGGCGGCCGATCCGCTTGCGCAATGTGGTGAGCTGCGCCTCGATCATCCGGCGATCGGTGAACTCCAGCAGGCAGACCCCTTCCTTGATGGAGGCGGCCACCATTGGCCCAAGCGGCGTCTCCACCCACCCTGTGGTGATGCACTCCAGCGCGGATGCGCGCCCGGGCGGCTTGCCGAACAGGTGCTTGAAGGCGTCACGAAAGCCGCTGTGCGATTCGTAGCCGTGGCCCAGGATCACATCCTCGAGCGGCGCTCCTTTCTTGATGCGCTGGAACGCCTCGCCGAGCCTCCGGCTGCGCGCGTAGGCGTGAAACGTCATCCCGAAGCGGCCCAGGAAGTAGCGCCTCAGGCGCGAAGGGGACAGTCCCATGCGCCGCAGATCGCCATCTTTGAGCCGGGCGGCCGGGTTGTCGTCGACAGACCGAAGCAGCCGGCTGATCTCTTCAGGATGGGCGCCGCCGGTCTGCAGCGGTCGGCAGCGCAGGCACGGCCTGTAACCGGCAAACAGCGCCTCGCGGGGGGTCGCGTAGAACTCCTTGTTTTCGGGACGGGGGCTCTTCGCAGGACAGGACGGGCGGCAGAAGATCCCCGTGGTGCGCACGGCGATGTAGAAGATGCCGTCAAAGGACGCGTCGCGCTTCGTGCTGGCGCGCATCATGACGGCGGGCGGCGGCAGCTGTGCCATCGGCAGTTCCTCCTGAACCGGACTGGACATGACGTTCATGGCGACATTGTGCGCGCACGCGGGATGGCCCGCCACCGGGATTTGAACGTCGAACCTAAAAAACGGAATCAGGGGCAGACGGGGATGGAGCTGTTTCTCTGGGGCGTGCCGTAGGTGCCGGTGCCGCACGCATTGCGCGCCCGCACCAGGTACCAGAACGCCACCGACCCGGGCGGGACGGCGCGCGCGTCGCTATAGGTTGTTCCCGCCGAGGACTGGAGGCAGGTCGCTCCGGACAGAACAACGCCCGGCGCCAGAGTGCCGATGGCGCCCGAGACGAGATCGTACTGGGTCCCCGGGCCTGACAGCACAGACTGACTGTCCCAGGTCGGATTTGCAGGATCGCCGGCAGTCACATTCAGATTGGTCACCTCGGATGCAGCGGCCCAGACCTGGTTGTTCGCCTCGTTGCAATCGTCTCCGCCGCACACCGGGTCCGCATGCCCGTCCAGATCGTCGTCGCGCGGTGGGCCTGGTACGCAGACACCGTCCTGGCATCTGTCAGGGCGCGTGCAGCTATTCAGATCGGTGCAGGAGTTTCCGTTGGGCCGGATCGGGTTGGAGCAGACCCCCGTGGCCGAATTGCACGTGCCCACCAGATGACAGAAGTCGAGCGCCCTGCAGATCACCGGGTTGGCGCCGGTGCATGCGCCGGACTGGCAGGTGTCGGTCTGCGTGCAGGCGTTGCCGTCGTTGCAGCCGAAGCCATTGGGGCGCGGCAGACTGGAACAGGCTCCGGTTCCCGGATCGCAGACTCCCGGTTCGTGACACTGGCTGGGCGCCGTGCACGTCACCGGAGGGCCCGCAACGCAAAAGCCGTTCTGGCATGTGTCGGTCTGCGTACAGCCATTGGAGTCGCTGCACGGGCTGCCGTCGGGCAGAGTCGTATTGGTGCAGAGACCTGTCCCCGGGTCGCACACACCCCCGCTGCTGCACTGGCCCTGGGGAGCGCATGTCACCGGAGGGCCCGCCACGCAAAGGCCGCTCTGGCAGGTGTCGGCCTGCGTGCATCCGTTGGCATCGCTGCACGCGCTGCCGTTGGGCCGCTCGGGATTGCTGCAGACTCCCGTCCCGGGATTGCAGACGCCCGGGTCGTGGCACTGATCAGATGCTGCG
>Ga0187894_10001204_pt1 | contig 33817 bp, 30 predicted proteins | sample GBC1701081metaG_FD_136650 | JGI IMG/M metagenome (GOLD analysis project Ga0187894, IMG submission 136650) | White microbial mat communities from a lava cave in the Kipuka Kanohina Cave System on the Island of Hawaii, USA - GBC170108-1 metaG ...
AATGAAAGTGTCAATTGTTTTCAGGAGGACGGTTGCTGATGAGCAGGTAGCGATTCGATCTTTTCGAGGCGGCGCAGCACCCTGCGGCTGGGCTTCTTTCCCTCACTTTTGGCTTTGCTTTTTCCGCCGCCGTTGGCTGAGTTGAGGCCCAGTAGTTCATCAGTAGAGACTTCCAGGGCGATAGCAAATCTGACGGCCATCTCCGCGTTCAAGCGCAGCTTGTCCCTTTCATAATCTGGTAGGTTGAAGTTGAAGGACCACGCGGCTGAAAGCCGGTGGTGTCCAAAAGCCGGCAAACACAGTGAGCTATAGTTCGAATGGTTCGAGTTGGAAGATTCGGGTGAATGGAGCTACGGCCGAAACGCTCACCGCAGTCATTGGGACGAACACGGGTGATTGGATTGGCGACGTTACGCCGGGCAGTCCGGACCAGAGTGATGTGGGAGCAATCTACGCAGGTGGAGCGTACAGTAGCGTCAATTTCTGGCATGGAGTGCTGGACGAAGTGCGGCTCTCAAATGTGGAACGGAGTGACGACTGGGTGACGACGGAATACAACAACCAGAGTGCGCCCGCGACGTTCTATACGATTTCTGCGGCGAGTGGCGGTGGCGCTGCCACAATTCAGTGGCTGGTGACGGACCATTTGGGCACGCCGCGGATGATCATTGACCAGACAGGTCTTCTGGCAAATGTGAAGCGACATGATTACCTTCCGTTCGGTGAGGAACTCTTCGCTGGGACGGGTGGCCGCACAGTTCAGCAGGGTTTACGTCGGCGATAATGTTTGCCAGAAGTTCACGGGATACGAAGCCGACAGTGAGACGGGATTGAACTTTGCGCGGGCGCGCTATCAATCGACTGTGCAGGGAAGATTTACGAGCCCAAATGCCTATATCATCTTTTTTGAGATGAAAATAACATCGATACTCGAAGGAGTTTCTTTTCAGGAAATAGTTTTAGTGCTGGAGGAGCGATCCCCATCTACAGAGGCGTTGGACCATACGTTGGGGGCGTCTATTCTCCATCCGCTGGCCGGTTCGGTTTGCAGACGGGAGTCGGCAGCGGCGGAGTTAGTGGCGGCCTTTCCATGTCGCCCCAGAATCCGACTTTCCAGTTACCAGGGCTGGCGTGGAAGAAGCCTCGCTAGCGTCTGAATCGAGGCTGATCCGTGCAGATGACTAAATGGCGAAGCGAATTGATCATGCTTGGGTTGTTCCTGCTCATAGCGTTAGTGGGCGGCCTCACCGCCCGTAGCTGTGTGGGTGAGCAGCAAAAGCAGCGGGCTGTGGAATTGAAGAAGCTTGCAGAAGAAATCGCACCTTACCCCGGGGCCAAGGCCAACGGTGATAAGGTCGTCTTTAAGACTGATGTGGTTTACTTCTTTACCTACTACCTGACGCCGGACGACTTCAATCAAGTCAAAGAGTTTTATGACCAACAGCTCAAAGCCAAGGGATGGACCAGGGTGGAATCGCCTCCATCTGTTCTTGTTGGTCCACCCGACTGGCGCAGATACAGAAAGGGCGACTATGCTATTGTTGTGGAGCGCGACGACAACGGGCGACCAGATTATTTTGACATCACATTTGAGTGGAATCCAGGGCAACGGTAGTAACCTATGCGAATTTTCTCTTTAGCGCTGGCTTTAACAATAGTTTTGACATCGGTGAGATAATGCCGAGATGTGCGAACTGTAGAGTTACTACAGCGGGGGCGAAAGTAACCAGCGATCCAAAGTAACATCGATTCTTAGAGCAGCTGGCTTAGATGAATAAACTGAACAGATGATGGAGAACTTCTCGAAACAGATGGTTGAGTGTCTTAACAGGGCCGGCCGGCATCCGAATCGTACGTTAGATGCGACCGCTTTTATGGAGTCGCTGATCACCGCTGGATTTGATGTACACGAAGCGGCCGCAGATTTTCTGACAGAGTACGGCGGTTTATGCATCAAGTATCCACATGCGAAAGTAGCAGATATGGAAGATGAGATGCATTTTGATCCTTTGATTGTTATCACCCATATTACGCCTGCCGCTGTAAACACATACGCCAAAGTGTTAGGTAGGAAGCTGTCTCCTATTGGAGAAGCAGCTCGCGGATATTTGACACTGATGATGGACGACGAAGGGAAAGTTTACGCGTCCTATGATGATTTCTTTGCCCTGGTTGGCAGTTCGGGAGCCGATGCTATTGAAGGTCTCTGCTCGGGTAGGGAGCTAGAAATAATCTCCCTGGAAGACGATTGGTAGGACTGCCTCGCTGGTTGGTAGGAATGACTCTCCTGCTTCTAAGTCAGCCCGCGCAGTATTCAACAAGCGGAACGTAACGATAGATGAAAAAGGACCATCTTGAACACTTCCTGAATAAGGGTTACGAATTGGGTTGACGGAATTCAGTTAATGAATCGTGGCTTCATATTAAGTTGTTTCCTCTCTACACGCCGGCCCCCAATCGAATTTGGATCACGCTTCGGTCTAGCGGCGCAACAATACGCTCGCATCATCGGCACGCACAAACTCAGGAAACTGTCGGTGGGTGCTCATGAGGAAAGCGTTTGAGCTGGATTGCAGGGCGTTGCCGTGGGTGGCGTAGAGACGGACAAAGCGGCCGAAGGGGGACCAACCGTAGTAATAGCCGTCTTTCAGGCTGATGAGGATGTCGGCGGTGTGTTGGACGCGTGGCGTGAAGAGAGATTTGTAGATGTTGGGAACGGCGTCGGGGTATGTGTGTCCGGCGGTTTCTGCGAACCACGCTTTATCGGTTTTAAACCCCTCTTTATCGGTCTTAAATCCCTGGTCCAAATGGCCTGACGAGAGTGGGTCCCCAGTCGCAGTTACATATTTGAAACTGTCTCCCTGCGACTTGATGCGCGCCTGTCCGCGATCACTTTCAATAACAACTTCACTACCGTCTCGATAAACCGCAAAGTCCACCCCCGACACTTCTGCGCTCGCGCGTGCGACGTCAGGAATCCTCTGATCGTCGCGGCAATAAACCGCCGCGTAACTGCAAAGACCAAACGCAGGCACCACAACTTCAAAACCTCTTCGCTCCAGATCTGACTTGAGCGGCACACGCCGGTTCTCTTCGAGGTTCATGCCATGATCCGAAAACATCACGATCTCAGTTTCAGAGCCAGCGTAAGCGCGAATCTCTTTCAGAATCCTGTCGAGCGACTCCAACGCAACCGCAAGTCGCGCAGGACCCTGGCTGTGCAGCAATCCATCCGTTGCTTTCAGAAACGCAAAATAATCACGCGCTGACGGCGCGTTGCGAAAACGTTCGCGAAACTTCTGCATGTCCGCGCGCCAAATCTTTTCCGGCGCAACGTAGATTAGAAACTCAAACGGCAGCGGCTCCTGGTAGTCGAGATCGTCCATGTACGACGACGGAATCTTGTCCGGCGTGCGACGACCGAGATATTTGCGAATCCCGCCACGCAGTTCACCCGCCGCGCGATCGAAGTAGAGACTCTCGTAACCCGCCGGCGGCGTCGCGCCAAACATCGCCGACAGCGCCACATTTGTCATGGTCGGAAACGGTGAGAGCAATCTCGTAGGTGGTCCAAAGGCGTCGAACAGTCCCCGGTGGCGAGCGGCTTCAACCAGTTTGTGAGGTACGCCGTCGAGACACAGCAACAACCGGCGCGGACGCGTCTCATTTGAACGACCATTACTACCACCTTTGGACATGGAATTTACCTCGGCGAAAACGCGCTGCACTCGCGTTTCTCACTTATAAACACTCGACTCTCGAATTAGTTAGTGCTCACGTCCGGTGGGCGCACAATCGCTTCAGCTTTGTACGCCTGCTTCATGCCGCGCTTCGCTTCTTCGTGCGCGTCGTAAACATTCGGACGTGAGAGCACCTCCTTGTACTGTGCCAACGCTTCTTCTCGTTTCCCGGCGGAATCGTACGCCCGCGCAGCGTAAAGATGGGCCATCGTAACCAGCCCCGGCTCCGCACGATCGACTTTCGTCGTCGCCAGGAATTCCTTCGCCGCACGGTCGTTGTAACCCGCCGTCAGCAACGCTTCACCGTACTTGAAATGAATCAGGTCAAGCGCGCGCCCCGCAGCCTCGCGCACATTCTTGTCGCGAAGCATTTCATCAAAACTTTCAAACGCTTCCTTCTCCGCCTGCACGGCTCCGGCAAAATCCTTTTCCTTGCGCTTCTGCGCCGCCAGCGACACCAGCGCATCACCCGTTTCCATCCGCAACAAATAATTCCGCGGATACTTCGCACTCAACTCGCGCGTCAGCTTCACCACTTCCGCAAACCGCTTTTCACGGGTGTAAAGCAGAATCAACACTGACTTAGCATCGTCCTGCGCCCAACGTCCTTCCTGCGCCACTTGCTCGAGCAGCTTCAGCCCGCGTTTTTTCGAACCGCGAAAACCGGTCGCACCCGCGAGGATCTTCACCGGCAACGGTAACGATCCAACCACGTATTCATAAAGCCCGATCGTGATCTGCGCGTCGATGTATCCCGGATCGAGCTTCAACACTTCGCGATGATGATTGACGGCGTCGTTGCCGTCGCGCAGCGCCGCGAAGTGACGACGCTCGACTGCTTCTTCAAACGACGCTTTCAAGCCCTCGGTGTTCGCGAGGAAATCGAGCGCTTCGACGTTCCTGGGTTCTTGTTTGAGTTTCGCTTCGGCAAGCCGGCGGGCTTCGCGGGTGAGGTTACGAAATTCCGTGACGATCTTCGGATCGACCTTGTCGTCGCCGCTTGAATAAAACGACTCGGAACTGTAGAGCGACGACTGCAAGCGGCGCGATTCGTAAAGCGTCTTGATCCAGAGACGCGCCGCCAGCAACTGGTAACCGCCGGGGTGATTCGGGTAAAGCCGCACGATCTCTTTGAAGTCGCGGTTCGCTTTGTCGTAGTCGATGTTGTAGAGCGCATCGAGACCACTGCGCCGCAGCTCTTCAAACCGTGCGCGTTCCGCGTCAGTTAACCAGGGTGTCTGCGCGGCAGCGGATACGGCGGCAACCAGCACCAAAAAAAGAACGCCAAAAACTTTCATATCAGTGTTCGTCCGTGTCAATCTGTGGCCCAAAACGACTCCATGTACTTCACGCCCGAGCCGGTGTTGAATAACACCACTCGATCGTTCTCCTTCACCTGGCCGGTATCGATCAATTTCCTCAACGCCGGCAAACACGCCGCACCTTCCGGCGCACAAAATACTCCTTCAAGCGAACCAATCTCACGCGTCGCGGCAATCAACTCTTCATCCGTCACCGCCACCGCCGTGCCTCCCGAATTGCGCAATGCATCGAGAATCAAAAAGTCGCCAATCGCTTTCGGCACTCGCAAACCCGATGCAGTGGTAGCAGCATTCGGAAACTCATCCGCAAAACGCTTACCTTCCTCAAAGGCTCGCACGATCGGCGCGCAGCCCGCCGCCTGCACTGTCACCATTCGCGGACGGCGGCTTCCGATCCAGCCCATCTGCTCCATCTCATCAAACGCTTTCCACATGCCGATCAACCCGGTGCCGCCGCCGGTCGGATAGACAATCACGTCAGGCAATTCCCAGTTGAGCTGTTCGGCAACTTCGTACCCCAGGGTCTTCTTGCCTTCGACGCGATAGGGTTCCTTCAACGTTGACACGTCAAACCAGCCTTCCGCTTCTTTTCGTCTACCGACTTCCGCGCCGCAATCAGTGATGAGTCCATCCATCAGCGTGACGTGCGCACCCGTCAGTTCACACTCGACTACGTTCGCCCGGGGCGTGTCTCGCGGCATAAAGATGAAACACTCGAGTCCGGCGCGAGCCGCGTAGGCAGCGAGGGCGCCCGCCGCGTTTCCGGCAGAAGGCACAGCCAGCTTGCCGGCGCCGAGTTCCTTGGCCATCGAAACTGCCGCCGCCATGCCGCGGGCCTTAAAACTCTGCGTCGGATTCTGCGACTCATCTTTGATGTAAAGCTCCTCGATGCCGACGCGCTCGCCTAATCTTGGCGCGTGCAACAGCGGTGTCCAGCCTTCGCCAAAGGAAACAATGTTGTCGTCGTTTTCGACCGGCAATACCTCGCGATAGCGCCACAGATCGGCGCGTCGTGTCGGTAGAGATTCTTTAGTTAACGCTTGCGCCGCACGCTCCAGGTCATAACGAACGAGCAGCGGTTTACCGCATTCGCGGCAGAGATTGAGCAACCGACGTGCCTCGTGCTTCAGCCCGCACAGGCCGCATTCCAGATGTGTGATGTTCATGGGTTTTAGAGTTACACGGATGGAAGGGAGGATGCAAAGGTGCAGCAAAACTCCGCCAGTAGGACAGACATTCTTGTCTGTCCCACCGACTTGCGACAGGCAGGAATGCCTGTCCTACTCGGGATGCACTTTAGTGGTCGTGGCGGTCGCTGCCCTCGATCTGGCTACGAATCTCGCCGCCCGGCCAGGTGGTGCTGTGCACGTTCACGTAAGTGGCGCCGGCGCGAATCGCCCGAATCAACTCGGCAATTTCCCCGGTGTTCAATCCCTGGTTCCTGGCTGCCTGCGTGGCCGCAATGTTCGGACTGACGTCGGCGGCGAAGATAGTGCCCGAAATCTTCGCTGGTGGCGGCGGACAACCCTGAATGCCCGCGGGACCATTGCCCAGGTTCGTGCACAAGAAGACGCTGATGCCGCCGTTCACACCCTTCTGGCCCAAGTGTATGTGAGCCTGCTGAACAGCCCCCTCAAGATCGTCATAGCTAAGCTCCCAGTCGATGTGGGTCCCGTCCCTGCTGATCTTGGCCTTAAACGTACCGTTGCCGGTAGTGGAAACCGCCGGGACTTCTTCATATCCGATTAGAAACTCACTAATCCTTTTGAAGCCGCCATCAGCGAGGACAATAGATGTGGCCGACACCAAGACGATCGCTGCAATAGACACAAGTAGTCTTCGCATCCCTTTCACCTCCAAGTTTTGAGTTTGTCTGAGTTGGGGGGCGCGCATAATATCACAGCCCGTTTGATCTGTGTATGCGCGAATGCTACTTTGTCGGTCTTTATGGCGATAAGTCTGCTGGCGCTCGATCTCGACGGGACACTCCTCAATAACCGGGGCCACATTTCTGAACGCAATCTCGCCGCAATCGAAAGCGCACGGGCCAAGGGTGTTCGCGTGGCGTTCGTCACCGGACGCCGTTTTCGCGACTCGCGCCCAGTCGCACTCGAATTGGGTCTCGACGTTCCTCTGATCTCGCACAACGGCGCACTGACCAAGCACGCTGAAACTTTACAAACCGTCGCCGTTCTACCGTTGGCCCTCGAAGCGGCTCGCGCTGCCTTGCAAGTTGGACGTGATGCCGGCGCCGACGCGTTGTTGAGCGACGATCACGAGGGTTTGGGGGTGCTCGTTTACGATCATTTGAGCGGCGATAACGTCGCGGTCCATCGCTACATCGCCTGGGCCACGCGTCTCCACGGCGACGAAGAGGGACGAAACGCCGTGCGACAGGTTGACTCGCTGGAAAAGTACCTCGATCATGAACCCATTCATCTCGCGTTCTCGGGACGTTGCGAAGCGATGGACCAACTCGCCGAGCTGCTCAGCTCGGAGTTGGGATCGAGTGTGAGAGTCTTGAGCACGAAATATTTCGAGCAGGATTTCACATTGATTGATGTGGTGAATCCGGCAGCTTCCAAAGGCGCGGGAGTGGCAGCGGCGGCAGCGGAGTTGAATATCGGCGCCGAGGAGATCATGGCGATCGGCGACAACTACAACGATCTGGAGATGCTGCTCTTCGCCGGCACCGGCGTGGTGATGGCAAATGCGCCGCTAACGTTGCGCGAGATTCCCGGCTTGCATCCGACGGCGTCCAACATTGAAGACGGCGTGGCGCTAGCAGTCGAACAATTCATTCTGTGACGAAATTTATTCTGTGACTGGCAAGGAGAGAAACATGGCAAATCGAACGGCAGTGATTCAGACAAACAAAGGCACCATTCGCGCCGAGCTGTTGGAATCGGACGCACCGAAGACCACCGAGAACTTCATCACGTTGGCCGAACGCGGTTACTACGACGGGATCATCTTTCACCGCGTGATCAAGGGTTTCATGATCCAGGGCGGCGACCCGACCGGTACGGGACGCGGTGGGCAATCAGCGTGGGGCGGACGCTTCAATGACGAGATCAATCCGCGTTCGGAGGTTTATCAGCGCGGTTACAAAGCGGGCACGATGGCGATGGCGAACGCTGGGCCAAACACGAATGGATCGCAGTTTTTCATCATGCACGTTGATTATTCGTTGCCGCCGAGTTACACGATCTTCGGTCGCGTCGTCGAGGGTCAGGACGTGGTGAATGCGATCGCTACGTCGGCCACAGATCGCAACGACCGACCGCTTGAGGAAGTCAAGATGGAGAAGGTGACGATCGAGTAAACGGCATCCACAGATTACGCAGAATTTGTTTAACCTAATCTGTGTAATCTGTGGATGGCCTCAGTAAGGTACTTTTTTGCGGCTCCGACTGCGGTCTCTAATGACATCCCTTTACCCAAAGCCGCGGCGATTGCGGCTGATAGAGTACAGCCGGAGCCGTGAATCTCGCCGACGTCGATAAACTCCTCACGAAACTCGATAAAGTTTCCCGTCTCATCGAGCAGGATATCGGTGGCCTCGCCTCTGTGGCCGCCTTTCACCAACACTGCACGAGCGCCGAGAGATTTGATCGCTTCCGCAGCACGGCGCATGTCCGCTTCCGTGTGAATGGAAAATCCGGCGAGACGTTCCGCCTCAGGAATATTTGGTGTGACCAGGCGAGCTACAGGTAATAGCTCCGTCTTCAAAAGATGACGAGCCTCGTCGCCGATCAGGTCGTGTCCCGACGTCGAGACCATCACCGGATCGACCACCGGCGCGGGCAAGTCTTCTTCACGAAACAGCCGTGCGACTTCCGCAACGATCTCCGCCGTCGGCAACATCCCGGTTTTCGCGGCCGCAACTTTCGCATCCTGCACGATCGGTTCTACCTGGGCGCGCAGAGTCGCCGCTGTTTGATGTTCGGCGCCAAAGACACGCTGCGCGTTTTGAAACGTGATCGACGTGATCGCCGCCGCGGGAAAACAACCGAACGCCGCGATGGTCTTGATGTCGGCGACGATTCCGGCGCCGCCGGACGGATCGATGCCGGCAATGGTGAGCACAACCGGTCTATCTTGTTGGATTGAACGCATCGAATAGCCTGATTCCCGCGATGCCGCTGGCGCCTGCCGCGAAACAACTCTCCGCATTATCGAGCGTGATGCCGCCGATGGCTACCACCGGAAAGCCTTGCAGTTCACTTGCTACCTGCTGGAGTTTGCTTAATCCCTGCGGTGGACCGTACGCGCGCTTCGATTCAGTTTCGAACACGGGACCGAAGACGATGAAGTCTGCGCCGTTGTCGCGCGCGTCGCGCGCGGTTTCGAGTGAATGCGTTGACGCGCCGATCAAAAACTCCGGGCCGCAGATCTCGCGCACAACGCGCGGCGGCAACGAAGCCGAGGTCAGATGAACCCCATCCGCACCGGCACCGAGTGCGATGTCGAAACGGTCGTTGACCAATAGCCGGGTCCAACTGCCCCGCGTGATCTTCGTCGCGCGCGTGACCAGTTCATAGAGCACTCGCGCGCTCAGGTTTTTTTCACGAATTTGAAAGAGGGAAATCTGCGCGGCTACGGCCGCTTCGGCCAAATGAAGGATGCGAAGGAAGTCGTCGTCGTGAGGAGATGTCTTACTCGTCGTCGCGCCGGTCGTGATCGCGTAGAGGATTGGTCGTTGTTGGCTGAGCGGCATCGTTTTTAGTTGCCGGACGAGGCTCGTACTGGTTTTGTAGCGCGGCGACTGTTTGTTTGAAGTGGAAGATCTCCCAAACTGCTATGCCGAGATTAAGGAGTCCAATGCCGCTTACGGCGCCGCGCACCCAACCCGAAGCGACCACAGCTTGTAAATTCTGAATGCCTGTCTTTTGCGCGGCATATAACAGGAAGTAGTTGTTGCCCCAGTCGCTAAGACCCCACATTCCCTGCGGCCACCACGGCGCGACCGTGAGCGCCAGCCCGATTTCAAAACAAAGAATGATATAGAAAATTACGCTTAGCCTGGCTGACATAACAACTACCTGACAAGCTATCTACACATTACGCAGATTACCTTAAAACTCCGCGTAATCTGTGGATGGATTTACTTCCCTTTTAACTGGCTGAGTTTATCCGCCACTTCACGATACGAAACGTCCACACCGTAAACTTCCGTGTAAAACTCGCGCGCTTGTTTGTAGTCGCCGAGTTGTTCGTACGCCGAGCCCAGTTCATAACGCAGCGCTTGATACTCGTCTTCCGTGTGACCCGGCGCGGACAAACCTTTCCTAAACCAAATCACCGCCGCTTCCGGCATCCCTTTCTGCATGAAACAGTGGCCCAGCAGATTGCAGCATTGCAAAAACCGAGACGTGCCGTCGCCGGGCTTCACTAATCCGGCTGAAGTCTGAAACTCCTGAATCGCTTCGTCGACGAGGTCCATCTCTTTGTAAGCCGTGCCCATGTTGTAATGCGTCTCGAAGTCTTCGCTGACTTCATCGCCCTCTTCAGCAGCGCGAAACTCTTCGAACAGTTCCGCGAGCCCGGCATCGATCCCACTCGCAACGGGAGCCTTCGCCGCCGGCGCAACCGGGACCTCTTCCGCGCCACCAAACTCAAACACCGCCGGCTCTTCAGCGACTCGCTTTCCGCCCGCAGCCGCGAGTTTGTCGCGCCGCGCCTTAATGTCCGGGTGTGCGCCAAACTGGCGCTCAAGCATTTCGAGCGTATCGACCGCGATATCTGAATAACCCTGCGCGATGTAGAAGTCGACGCTCTCCAACTCCTGGCGCATCATGTTTTCCACGCGGCCATGGTCTTTGCTGCCGGCTACTGAAACTCCAGGCGAAACCTCGGCCGCTGCATCGGTCGCGACCTCTTCATTCAGATCGGCAAACGAAGCGGTCGGATCGGAAAACGTCGAGCCAGTGTTCGATTCAAACGTCTCGAAGGTTTCGAACTCCGCTGAAACTTCCGCCGGCTGCTCCACCTCGTCCTGATCCGTCACGACCGCAAACGTTTCAAACTCCGGCACCTCGCTCGACTGCTCTTCCGGCCGCGAAAAATCTTCCGGTGTTTCGTCCTGCAAACCGCCCAGCAGATTGAGACGCTCGAGATAACGCTGCTCGTCAGGCGCGAGTCGCACGAGTTGCGTCAATGCATAACGCTCCTCATCGACGAGCTCAGAAGCTCCAGCAGACTCAGCCAAACGTTCCAGCGAGGCGCGCAACGCGTCCATGTCGCGTTGCCACCAGTGAATACGCACCAGCATCCGCAACGCTGCTACGTGATCCGGATTACGATCGAGCACCTGATTGACGATTTCGAGTAGATCCTTCTCTTCGCGGCCGGCGAGCATGCGCTCGATGATCGTGCCGAGAATGCGAATCGTCTCATCGACCTCGCTGACTTTCAGATACAAACGCGTGACCGGCAGGTATTGTGTGTAGTTCGAACTGTCCTGGGCCATCAACAACGCCGTGGCCTTCTCCGCGCCGCGCGGATCTTCCGCTTCGAGATAAGCGCGCGCCAGCATCGAGACGAGTTCCTGATCGTCTTCCTTGCCCTCGACTACGCGTTCGAGCACTTCCGCAGCTTCGTCCGCAGTGCCACGCGCGATGTGCGTTTCGAGCATCCCGCGCAGTGCATCGCGATCGTCACGCACGAGTTTCAGTGCTTTGGAGTAAGCGTCGAGAGCTTTGTCGTAGGCATTCGTTTGATGCAAGCGGTTTGCTGCCTGAACAAATGCCTCGGCAGCTTCGCGACGCATGTTTTCTTTGACGTAGCCGTCGGCAAGTTTGAGACGAATCTCGGTGTTGTTCGGGTCGAGGTCGGCTATCTTGTGCAGAACGTCGAGAGTTCGTTTATTGTCACCGGAGCGCGAGTAAGCGTCAGCGACCACGAGATACTGCGCGCGTGCGTCGTGAACCAGTCCCTGGGTGGCGTAGAGTTCTGCGAGTTTGTAAGCGATGCCTGGATCGCGCGGGCGAAGGCGCTCGATCTTCTTGTACATCGCGATGGCTTTGAGATGGAATTCCTGCGTGCCGTAGTGTTCGGCGATGCGTTCGAAGCAGGAGACGGCTTCTTCTTTCTTGCCGGCGCGAACGTAGAGATCGCCCAGCATATTCAAGGTAGTGAGATCGTCCGGGTCGTTATCGACGATCTGCCTGTACTCCTTGATTGCGGGGTTGATCTTGCCTTGAGAAAGAAACTTCTCAGCGGCTTTTAGAACCTTCGCTTTGTCGAAAGCCATCAGGAATCTTAGGTATCATTAATACGGACTACGTTGGCGGCGTTAACGTAGCAGCGGGCAGCGGGACAAAGCCATTCAGCTAAGCGCTTTTCAAAACTCCACTTTGCAACTCCGGCAAACAGCCGCGAGATACGCTAACATGCGTAAATAAAGGGTGTCAACGCAGCTATTTAGTGCAAATTTGGGCCAGCGAATCGCCATTGCCGGCCTGCTCATCTACGTAGCCTTTGCGCCTCATTCCGTGGCCGCGAGCGCGATCGGAGTGGCGATCGCGGGCATCGGGTGGGTGATCAGGTCGGTCCAGACGCGCAGTCTGGGTTTAAGTCGATCCAAATTTGATCTGATCATCCTGCTGTCGCTCGTCTGGACCGGCCTCTCAGCACTGCTTTCCGAAGAGCCGTCAATCAGCATCGCTAAACTGACGTCAGTGTGGAGCGTTTTTATCTTCTACCTGACGCGCGCGGTAATCACGCGGCGCTCGGCGTTGTTGATGGTCTCGGTGTTGATTCTATCTGGCTGTGTGGGCACGCTTTACAGCGCGTTTGATCTGATTCGCGGGCGTGGCGTGGTGGTGGAGTCGATTGGACCGCGCAGTCCGTTTCAACGGGTTGGAATTCTGGCAGCCGACGCCATTTGGCGCGTTGGCGGCCGGCAAGTTTATTCACTCGCCGAGATTGATGAAGCTTTGCGAAGTGCGCCCGCGAACACGCCACTGACCGTTAGTATTATTTCGCAGGGCGAACACGTCGAGCGCCCGGGACTCGTCTTGACGGCAACCGAACGACAGTCTGCGTCGCCTTCCGGATTGACAGGCAGTCTGCGAAGTCATCGATTCCGCGCCTCCGGCTGGACGCGTCACTACGAAACGTTTGCCGAAGTCCTTCAGATCATTGCGCAACTCGCGCTCGGCTTCGCGCTGGCCCATCTGCGGAATCACGGTCCCAACAAGCACTTTCGAATCGCTTTGATTGCCGCGGCATTGTTGGTGTCGGGACTCGCGTTTACGGCGATGCGAACGGTGATCGTCGCCTTTGCAACGGGGGCGTGTGTGATGGTGTGGCGGTCGCTTCGTGGCACGCACAGAGTGGTCTTCACTTTTGCACTGTTCTTCGTGATTGCGTTTGGCGCCGTGGTCGTGTCGCAGACGCGTGCGCGCAACGCACTCGCGCTCGGCGATCCGAGCTCCATGCTGCGTTTTCAGGTGGCTCGAGTCGGGCTTTCGCGCATCCCGCTGCATCCGGTGTTTGGGCACGGCATGGATGCGATGAAACGTCACTGGACGGAATGGGGCTTTCCCGGCAAAGACATGCTTCACCTGCATTCGACGCCGTTACAGCTTGCTTTCGATCGCGGCTTGCCGATGCTGGTGCTTTGGCTCTGGATGATGATCCTGTTCTGGAGCGAGATCGCCTCGGCTGAAAAGCGGGCCGCGGACATGAGTGACACACACGTTTACGGACTCCTGCTCGGAGGCTTGGGTGGGCTCACCGGTTTTCTCGCGAGTTCGCTGGTTAATTACAACTACGGCGATGGTGAAGTGGCGATGTTGTTCTGGTGGCTGATGGGCGTCTGCGTATTCTGCGCATCAAGTGATCGTCTGGTAAGATCCCACGCATGACACATCCGCAAGCAAACGAAGCGGCGTCGTATTACTTTGGCTACATCGATCTCGCTCGCAGCGAAAACATCGTCTCGTTTCTCGACGATCAGCTCGGCGAGACGATGTCGTTTCTCGAAGGCGTTTCCGAAGAGCAGTCCCTACACCGCTACGCGCCGGACAAGTGGACCATCCGGCAGGTGTTGAATCACGTTAACGACGGCGAGCGCATCTTCCTCAGCCGCGCGCTCTGGTTCGCCCGCGGGTTCACGGATCCGCTACCGAGTTTCGACCAGGAGATTGGAGTGGCGGGCGCTAATGCGAACGACACACCGTGGAGCCAGTTGGTGGAGGAGTTCAGGACGGTGCGGCTGGGAACGCTCTCGTTCTTCCGGAATCTTCCGTCCGACGCCTGGTACCGAACCGGCATCGCGAGCGATAATCCATTCACCGTCAACGCCCTCGCTTACATCATCGGCGGCCACGTAACCCACCACACGAACGTGCTAAAAGAGCGCTACCTTTAAAAGAAATCCAGCCACAGATTACGCAGACTCTGTGTAATCTGTGGCTGGCCTTTTTTCTGCCCAAAAAGACATCGTTTTCAGATAATCATTGTTTTTTCCATCGTTTACGGTGTACTCTTGGAGCCTGCGGACAAACTCACGCGGCTTAATTCTCCGCAGGCCCCATCGACACAGTACTGCCCGACTTCCAGGAGAGCGCAATGAAACGGTGCCCGCAGTGTGAGTTTATTTACGAAGACGACCAAAGTCTCTGTGATATGGACGGCGCGCTGCTCGTTTTGGACTCAAGATCGCTGTCGAATCTGCATGCACTTGCGCCAATCGACGTGCCTGTCGCACCCAAAGCTCACTGGCGGCACCGGACGTTTCCGGCAATGGCCGCGCTCATTCTCGCGACCGTCTTTTCGCTGGTCTATTTCGTTTCCACTCAGCGTGGCGCTGCGCCGCCGGCCCCTGTCAGTATGCCATCCGTGACGTTGCCGGCGTCGAAACCCGTCGCTCCCGTAGAAGCGAATCAGACACCCGAGCCGCCGGCGACAGAAGAGAGCGGCGCGGCTCCTGCGAACAAGGAAGAAACGAAACCCGAAACAACCAAGGAACCCGCAACTCCGCCGGCTAAGAAAGCGCCTTCCAAAACTTCCAGCACTCAACGAAAGCCTGCCAAAGAGACCACGAAAAACGACTCGAAGGTTGGCTCAATCCTCAAGAAGACCGGTCGAATACTGAAGAAACCTTTCAAACACTGAGGTTTCGAAGTCTTCGTCAACCCATGGATTGACGGCTATGAAACGCTGCCCCCAATGCCTCTTCATTTATCCTGAGTCCGACGCACGCTGCGACTTCGACAACACGCTGCTCGTCGTAGTGGACGACTCGGAACTCGACTCAGCAACAAATCCGGCGCCATCTGTGGCGAAAAAGAAGCGCGCTTCTGCGTCGCAGAAACCTTCGCCGGGGTCGAAAAAGAGCTCGCGAAAAAAAGGCACAGCGATAACCGCGGCCGTCGGTTTGGTGCTTGGCCTTACTGGTTTCTTTGTTTACTCCAGCTTGAATTCGCGTGCGGACGAAGTGGCGGAGATTCCGCCCGTGGCGAGCGTGAGCACGCCCATCGTTGCGGCGCCGCCGGTCGCGACCGTTTCATCATCGCCGGTTGAAGCCGCTGCACCCTCGCCGGCGCCCATTGCGAAACCGACAACCGAGCGCACCGCGACGTCACATTCGCGCACGACAGCCGCACCGGTTTCCACGAGTGGTCCAGGGATGGGAAAGAAACTTGGCGGCAAGCCATCGATCCTCTTGACCACCGGCGGCAAGATCGACGCAGATGAAGTCTGGCGCACACGCGACGGCGTTTGGTACCGCCGCGCCGGCATCGTCACTCTCTTAAAGCACAACCGCGTCAAAGCGATCGTCAATCAGTAACCACAAAAAAGCACAAGAAGCACAAATGCGTTCACAAATCCTTTGTGCCTCTTGTGCCTCTTGTGCCTCTTGGTGGCCGGGATTTCGAATTTTTCGCAATCGCCCTTAAACTAGAGTCCCTGCTTTACCTGAAGGGACTTTGCCCCGTGAGCTCCGTTCCGTTAACGCAAGCGGTAAGTTCTGGCGACGCAAGTGCGGTGAAGGCTGTGTTGGCCAGCGGAGCCGACGTCAACGAACGCACCGGCGGCGGGCAAACACCACTCATCCTCGCGACGATCTTCGGTCATACGCATCTCATTCCGCTGCTGCTCGACGCGGGCGCCGATCCGCAGTTGCGAGACAATCTCGGGCTCAACGCGATCGACTGGGCGCAGCGAAGAGGCGCCACTGAAGCGATCGAGGTGCTCAGCAGCAAACCGGCTCGAACTTCAGCAAGCAGAATCGAAAGCCGCCCGCAAACGCCTCTGCCACGATCGATCGAACCGGACGCACAAAAACCCGCATCAGTTTCCGAAGAAGAACGAAGCCGGCGTTGGCTCAGGGGTTTGAAGCAACGCATCGCGGAACAGTCGCAACGCGAGATTCCGGATGGACCAAACATCTTTCGGCAACAACCAGCGCCACCACTCGAGCCGCAGCTCGCGTCAACGGAGCGCGAACCGCAGCCGGGAATGCTGTCCGGATCGCCAGAATCACCTCCGGAAATATCGGCTCAAGCACCAGACCTGCAACCTGAAGCGCCGGTCGTGCCGCTGGTTGATGGCGACGAACGACCACCGATATTTTCCCAACCGCAAACAGAGTCGCCGGTGTTGTTCTGGACGATCATCATCATCACCTTAACCGGCTCCGTCGTGATTGGTTCTCTCGTCGCTACATTCTTCTACAGGTCAAAACAAGTTCAACCCGCAGTCACTGCCTCTGCACCCGCGCCGGGCGCAGTGCAAAAAGGAACGCCGGCCGTAGATAAGGAGCTCGAAGGGAAGGTCGTGTCGTTGCCGATAGCAGAGTGTCCACTCAAGGGCCAGGAGGCGATTCCAGGCACCGTCGTCGTGCGTGTTGCCATTGACAAAACTGGCAAGGTCACCGAGGCACGCGCGACCGGAGGCGACTGGCTACTACGTGGCGCCGCCACCGAAGCCGCATTGAAATCCACGTTTTCGCGCGATAGATTGCGTGGCCGCGCGACCGAAGGCGCCATCACTTACACCTTCGGACCCTGACAGGAGTGGTCAATTCCTGGTTGATTCTGGAGAACTCTGCACTCCTGTCTTGAGGTAACGATCGCAGAAGTCGAGAATCGCTTTGTAGGCGCGAATCTCGTTTGCCTTCTTCGTGAAGCCGTGGCCTTCGTTGTCGAAGAGAACGTATTCGACAACGCCGTTGCGCTTCTTGATGTTGTCGACGATCTCGTCTGACTCCGGTTTGATCACGCGCGGATCGTTGGCGCCCTGCAAAACGATCAACGGCTTCACGATCTTGTCGGCGTGAAAGAGCGGCGAGACCGCGCGCAGGTTCTCAAGCTCCGTGTTTGGATCGCCGATCTCTTTGTAGAGCGACTTGCGGAACGATTCCCAGTACGGCGGGATCGATTGCAACGTTCGCACCCAATTTGAGACGCCAAACAGATCGACGCCGACGGCAAACTCCTCGGGTTTGAAGGCCAACGCCGCCAGCACCATGTAACCGCCGTAAGAACCACCGAGGATTCCGATCTTTTTCTCATCGACGTAGCCGAGCGAAGCGAGATACTTCTTCGCCTCGACGCAATCCCACAACGGTTCGCGCCCATGCTTGCCGTCGTCGGCAGCGAAGAACGTCTTGCCGTAACCGCTCGAGCCGCGATTGTTGACGCCGAGGATCACGTAACCGTGGTTCACCAGATACTGCGTCAACGGACTGTAACCGACGCGCGTTTGGCCGCCTGGTCCACCGTGAATCAGTAACAAAGCCGGGGCTTTGCTTTGTGCGCTCGCGTTCTTCGGCTTGTAGAGAATCGAAGGAATCTCGAGACCATCAAACGACTTGTAACGAATCACCTGCGAATCAACCAGATCGTCGGGATTGATCTCGGGATTCAAACTGTTCGTCAGCCTGGTCGCCTTCTTCGTGGCGAAGTTGTAGACGTAAAGATTGCTCGGGCTGCGATCGCCGTTGAGATAAAACGCCATCAACTTTTCACTCGGCGAGATGTTCACGCCGGTGATGTCGGCGTTCGGCAGCTTAGGCAGGTCTACAAGCTTACCGGTTGCTTGTTCGTAAATCTTGATCCTGGTACGCGCATCTTCGTTGACTGCCGTGACGCGATACTTTCCGTTACGCGAGAAGTAGGTGTAAGAGAAATCCCACGGTGCTTTCTCGACGACTTCAGTCTTGCCGGTCGCGAGATTGTAGCGGGAGACATACCGGTACTCGCTCCCTGAGTCAGTGAGGAAGTAAAGATTTTTCGAATCGACGTCGAACGTCTGCGCGCTATTGCCCACGTCGCCCGTGTGCGCGGTGATGTTTTTCAGTTCTTTGGTGGCAACGTTGTAGAGATAGACGTCCGAGTCGGCTTGCGAGCCGCCACTCTTGTCAAACGCAATGAACTTCTTGTCGTTGGAGATGTCGCCAAAATCGAGACCGGTCTCGTCTTTGTAAACCATCGTTGCCTTGAACGTGTCGATCGGCATCTCGTAGATATCAAAGAAGCGCGGGTCACGTTCGTTGGTCGAGAAGAAGAACGACTTGCGATCGCGACTCCAACCGAGGAAGTTGGCCTTCGTTTTCTCTCCGGGCGTCAGATCGCGTTCGCTGCCGTTTAGCTCGCGAACGTAAAGGTGACTGTTCTCGTTGCCACCGCGATCGTACGTGTAGAGAATGCGCGTGTCGTTCGGAAAATAGGAGAGGGCAAACGTGCTCTCCTTCGTCGAGGTCGTCAGTTGCGCAGCCTCACCGCCAGTGACCGGAACCGAATAAACGTTGAAGATGCCGGACTTGTTAGTGTGAAACAGGATCGACTTCTCGTCTGCGGAGAACGAACTGCCGCCGATTCGGACAGTATTCATAAATTGCTCGATCGTGTACTGCCTGATTGTGTACTGACGGCCGGGCTGTTGCGCCAGCGCCACCGGAGCGCTGAGAACGAGGAGCACAAAAAGGGCGAGTCTTCTGACACGAATCATCGGGAATATCCCCTTTCTCTTATCTGAGATTGATTTGCGTGGTAAAGTAACGCTAATTCTGAAATAAGCCAAGATGTCGGACGAACCTCAAGAACACCTATTCCTCAAATGCCTGCTCGAAGCCAACGTCGACGGCATCATCGCGTTTGATCGCAACTTCCGCTACACGACCTGGAATCGAGCGATGGAGCGTATCTCCGGAGTGAAGTGCGAGGACGTGCTCGGCAAATACGCGTTCGAGATCTTTCCCTGTCTGAAAGAGACTGGCGAAGACCAGTTCTACCTCGACGCAGTCGCGGGGCGCAGCGTCGTCGGCGACAATCGCCCGTTCACCATCGCGCAAACAGGCAAGCGCGGCTACTTCGACGGTTACTACTCACCCCGGCATGACGAAACGGGTGAAGTGATCGGCGGCGTGGCGATAATTCGCGACATCACCGAGCGCAAGCTCGCGGAAGCTTCAGCGCTGGACGATCAAAAACGGCTCGCTTTCCACGTTGAAAACACGCCGTTGGCCGTGATCGAGTGGGACCATGAATTCCGCGTGTTGCGCTGGTCACCGGCAGCGCAACGCCTCTTTGGCTGGAAGGCGACAGAGGTTCTCGGCAAACGTTTCAGTGATTGGGAGTTCGTCGTTCCCGAAGACATCGACGTCGTGCATCAGGTGGGCAAACGCCAGAACCAGGGCGAAGAACAGCACGGCATCTCACGCAATCGAAATTACACCAAGCTCGGCAACATTCTGCACTGCGAGTGGTACAACTCGGCGCTGTACGGCAAAAACGGCAAGTTGATCTCCGTGCTTTCGCTCGTGCTCGATGTAACGGTCGCCACGCGAATCGAGGAAGCACTGCGCAAGTCGGAAGCACAGTATCGTTTGTTGTTTGAATCAAACCCGCAGGCGATGTGGGTCTACGATCTCGTGACGCTGCGTTTTCTCGCCGTGAACGACGCGGCGATTCGTCATTACGGTTACTCGCGCAACGAGTTTCTCGAAATGACGATCAAAGACATTCGCCCGCCTGAAGACGTGCGATTGCTGTCTGATTATCTCGAGGCAGGCAATCCCGACCTCGATCACGCCGGTGAGTGGCGGCACCGCAAGAAGGACGGCACGATCATCAACGTCGAGATCACTTCCAACCGTCTGAACTTTGCCGGGCGAGCGGCGGAGTTTGTCCTGGTTAACGACATCACCGAACGCAAAAAAGCAGAAACAGCACTGCGGATCAGCGAAGACCGTTATCGCGATCTCGTCGATAACAGTCACGAACTGATCTGCACTCACGATCTCGAGGGCCAGGTGCTCTCCTGCAATCCGTGGGCAGCACGCGTGCTCGGCTATCCCGTGGAAGCGATAATCGGCATGCAGATTCGCGACAACCTGTTGCCGGAGTATCGCGAGGAGTTTGACAAGTACCTGGAGACAGTAAAGACCGAAGGCTCAGCCCGCGGCGTGATGAAAGTGCGCACCGCGACCGGCGAGACGCGGCTTTGGGAGTATTACAACACGCTGCGCACCGAAGGCGTCGAGACCCCGATCGTTCGCGGCATGGCCCACGACGCAACCGAACGTCGCCAGGCATTAAAACGTGAAAAAGAAGCGCGGCTCGAAGCCGAAGCGGCGAACCGCGTCAAGGATGAGTTTCTTTCCACGCTGTCGCACGAACTGCGCACGCCGCTGACGGCGATCATGGGCTGGTCGGATCTGCTGCTGCACGATGAGGTCGCGCCACGCAAACGTCGGCAGGCAATCGAAACGATTGCGCGCAACGCCAACTCACAGGGCCAACTCATCAACGACCTGCTCGAAGTGTCGCGCATCATCACCGGCAAACTCCGGCTTGAGTTTGCTGCCTGTACGCTGGAATCAGTGGTCCAGGCGGCCGTCGAGAGTATTCGGCCGACGGCTGAAGCGAAGGGCGTCAGGCTGCAAGTGCTGCTCGAACCAAACACCGGTCCGATCTTTGGAGATCGCGAACGGCTACAACAGATTGTCTGGAACCTGCTGTCCAACGGCGTCAAGTTCAATCGTCACGGCGGGCTGGTCCAGGTAAAACTGCAACGACTCAACTCACACGTCGAGATCGTCGTAATCGACAACGGCGTGGGCATCAATCCCGATTTTCTGCCGTACGTGTTTGAGCGTTTCCGGCAGGCGGACGGTTCGACTACGAGAACTTACGGCGGGCTGGGACTCGGACTGGCGATTGTGCGTCACCTGGTGGAATTGCACGGCGGCACTGCGTGGGTTGAAAGCGACGGTGAGAATCAAGGCTCGACGTTTACCGTTCGCTTTCCTTCGATGATCGCGCCGGAGTTTCAAGCCGAGCCGCGGATTGAGGCGCAGCCGGAGTCAGTAATTGAATCGCGGGATCGGACACGTGTGCTGCGCGGATTACGCGTGCTGGTGGTTGATGACGAGTTTGACGCGCGCGCGTTGGTGACGACGATGTTGGAACGTTCCGGCGCGCAGGTGCTCGCCGTTTCGTCAACCCGCGAAGCGCTCAACTCGATGGAAAAGTGGAAACCCGACGTGCTCATCGCCGACATCGGCATGCCGGTGGAAGACGGATATGCTTTGATCAGGAAAGTGCGCGCCTTGCCGAGCGATCGCGGCGGGCAAATACCGGCGTTGGCTTTAACAGCGTACGCGAGAACTGAAGATCGTATCCGGGCGCTCTCCGAGGGCTATCAGATGCACCTCGCAAAACCCGTCGACCGCCTCGAACTCGCCACCATCGTCAGCAGTCTTTGCCACAGATAAACACGGACTACACAGAAAGCGGTGTTTCTGTTTCGCAGTTCGTTTCCGTGTATCTCCGTGTTCATTCGTGGCCCTAATCGCAGCCGCTGATGCTCTCGGAGAGGCGGCGCCAACGATGGCCGTTGCGCGCGAGCAACTGATCTGCTGCTGCTGGGCCGTCAGCGCCGGCTGCGTATGCGGTTAACTCAGGGATCCCCTGACTGGCCCACACTTCTTCAATCGGTGTTATCAAACGCCACTGTGCTTCGACTTCGTCGCCGCGCGTGAAGAGCGTCGCGTCACCGCGCATCACGTCGAGTAACAACGTTTCGTAAGCCGCCGGCGGCTCGACGCCAAAGGCACGTTGATAACAGAAGTCCATGTGAACGGTGGTGGTGCGCATCTCGAAGCCCGGGCGTTTCGCGCCGAAATTGACCGTGATGCCTTCGTTGGGTTGAATGCGCAACACGATGATGTTCGGATCGAGCTCCTCTTCGGGCGTGCGCGCGAAGAGCGCCTGTGGCGTGCGTTTCAAGTGAACGGCGATCTCGGTGAGGTTGCGGGTGAGATGTTTGCCCGTGCGCACGTAAAACGGCACGCCGGACCAACGCCAGTTTGAAACGCGGAATTCGATCGCCGCGAAAGTCTCCGTCTGCGAATTCTTTGCGACGTCTTCCTCTTCGCGATAACCCTTCACTCGTTCGCCATTGATCTCGCCTGGTTCATACCGCGCGCGCACTGTGCGTTCAGAAACTTCATCCGGCTTCAGACGGCGAATCGACCGCAACACCTGCACCTTCTCTTCGCGCACTGCGTCTGCTTCAAATGCGACCGGCGGCTCCATCGCCGTGAGGGTGAGCAGTTGCAACAGGTGGTTTGCAACCATATCGCGCAGCGCGCCCGATTCCTCGTAATAGCCCGCGCGGCTACCAACACCCCCGGTTTCAGCAGCAGTGATCTCAACATAGTCAACGTAATTGCGATTCCATATCGGCTCAAACATCGTGTTGCCAAAGCGAAACACGAGTATGTTCTGCACCGTGTCTTTGCCCAGGTAATGATCGATGCGGTAGATCTGGTTCTCCGCGAACACTTCCGCGAGCTTGGCATTCAACGCCCGCGCGGATTCGAGGTCGCGGCCGAAAGGCTTTTCGATAACGATGCGGCTCCAGTGATGCTGGTCCTGCTGCGACAGCTTTGCTTTGCCGAGACCGTCGATGATCTCGTGCGCCAATGACGGCGGCGTCGCGAGATAAAAAAGATGATTACTGCTCGCGCCGTCGACGGCCAATTCTTCAAGACGCTTCGCCGTGTCGAGATACGTGTTCTGGTCGTCGAGTTCTCCGATTGTGTAGTAGATTCGTTGCGCAAACTTGCGCCACTCCTCTTCATCGCGCTCCGTAATTGTTCTTGACTCGACCAGCGCGTGACGCACGAACTCGCGATACTCGTCGTCACTCATGTGAGAACGGCCGATGCCGAGAATTTGCACACTCTCGAGACAACCTTCGCCCCGCAAATCCCACAACGCGGGCATCAGCTTGCGTCGCGTGAGATCGCCGGTCGCGCCGAAGATCACCATTACGCACGGTTCTGCCTGCGGCAAACTCGGCGCTTCCATCTGCACCGGACTCGGTTCTACCAATACTGTTGCCATGATTCCCCCTGAACTTCTTCTCTGTGTCTTTGGGTCTCCGCGGTTGTTGAACCACAGAGGCACAGAGACACCGAGGTTGACCTACTTCGCCGCCCGCTCGACGTGTCCGCCAAACTGAAACCTCATCGCCGAAAGCACCTTGTTTGCAAACTCGGCTTCGCCTCTCGAACTGAATCGCTGAAACAGCGCCGCGCTCAACACCGGCACCGGCACGCCTTCTTCAACCGCCGCATTGATGGTCCAACGTCCTTCGCCCGAATCAGACACGCGGCCCGAATAGCCTTCAAGGTTCGGATGTTCGGCGAAGGCAATGGCCGTCAGGTCGAGTAACCACGATGCGATCACGCTGCCGCGCCGCCAGAGCTCAGTGATCTCAGCGATGTTGAAATCGTAACGGTAGTGCTCGGGATGGCGCAGCGGCGACGTTTCCGCGTCAGTAGTTCGCTCTTCGTTACCCTCATTCGCGTGATGCAAAACGTTGAGCCCCTCGGCGTAAGCGGCCATCACCCCATACTCGATCCCGTTATGGACCATCTTCACGAAGTGGCCGGCGCCGGCTGGACCACAATGCAGATAACCTTCGGTTGCAGTGGTCGAACCGTGCGCGCGTCCGGGTGTCGGCGGAATCGCGCCTTCACCCGGCGCGAGAGCCTTGAAGATCGGATCGAGGTGATTCACGACTTCCTGCTCGCCGCCGATCATCTGGCAGTAGCCGCGTTCGAGCCCCCACACGCCGCCGCTCGTGCCGACGTCAACGTAATGAATGCCTTTGTCTTTTAATTCACGCGCGCGGCGAATGTCGTCGATGTAATACGAGTTGCCGCCGTCGATGATGATGTCGCCGGCACTAACCATCGTGGCGAGTTCGTTAAGTGATGCGTCCACACGTGCTGCCGGTATCATCAACCAGATTGCCCGCTGACGATCCAGCTTTTTCACCAAATCCTCTTCCGACTCCGCGCCTACGGCACCCTCAGCCACCAGGCTCCGTATCGATTCCGGATGATGATCGTAGACAACACACTGATGCCTGGCACGTAAGAGCCGCTTCGCCATATTCGCGCCCATGCGCCCCAAGCCGATTATTCCGATTTGCATTATTAAGCTCCTTGCGCGTTAAACTGTTGCCGATCTTACTCCATGCTTGAGGAGCCCTCCACATGAGACAGCTGAGCCTGTTTTTATTCCTTCTTTTTGTCATTCCTGTCATCGCGCAGAGAGCGCCAGGGTTGCCGATGAAGATCAAAGCGGGTAGTGGCGGACCGTTGCGGATCGTCGCTTTTAGATGAATCCTCTGTGCCTCGGTGGTTAAATCGGCTCAGAAAGAACAACCACCGAGACACAGAGCCACAGAGAAAAGCACTTTTGGGCAATGAAGTATGGAATTGAAGATTTTTGAGAGTCCGGCGGAAGTGGCACGAGCCGCTGCGCAGTATTTTGTGGAGCAGTGCCGAGAGTCGGTGAAGCGAAGCAATGGCTTCGGCGTGGCATTGTCAGGGGGCTCAACTCCAAAACTACTGTACGAGTTGCTGGCGAACCCAAACGAACCGTTTAGAGAACAGATCGCCTGGAAAAGAACTTACTTTTTCTTCGGCGACGAACGCAATGTTCCACCCGATCACCCTGACAGCAACTATCGCCTGGTGTCCGAAGCGATGTTCTCGCACGCACCCAGGACGAACGTCTTTCGCATTCCGGGCGAAAAACCCGCGGCCCAAGCGGCTAAGGAATACGAAGATATCCTGGAGGAACTGTTTGATGAAGATGTTCCTGACCTGGATCTCATTTTCCTCGGGCTCGGCGAGGACGGCCACACGGCTTCACTCTTCCCCCACTCATCTGCGCTCAAAGAGACCGAACGTTTGGTCGTGGCGCCGTGGGTTGAGAAGTTTAATTCCTATCGAATTACGATGACGCTACCGGTACTGAACAACGGGAAGTCGGTAGTGTTTCTTGTCACTGGAGCGGCCAAAGCGGAGATCTTGAGGGATGTAATTAAAACGGATAAAAAGCCGGAGCTTTATCCCGCTCAGGCAATCTCTCCAACCAGCGGCGTAGTGTCGTGGTTCGTCGACAAAGCAGCCGCACGCCTTTGCTCCACCAGCAACTCTTCAAACGCCGCCGCCGTAAGCGACTTGCTGAACAGAAATCCCTGAACCACATCGCAACCAAGCGAGCTCAGATACTGAAGCTGTTCCTGAGTCTCGACACCTTCCGCAATCACAGTCAGATCGAGCGCGTGGCCCAACGTGATGATCGCGCGCACGATCGCCGTGTCGTGCGGGTCCCGGCAAACGTCAGCCACGAACGTCTTGTCGATCTTCAACGTGTCGATCGGAAAACGCTTGAGATAATTGAGCGACGAGTAGCCGGTGCCGAAATCGTCAATCGCCACTTTGATCCCCATCAACTTCAGCTCGTGCAGTTTTTCAATCGCCTGCTCCGGCTCCTTCATGATCGAGCTCTCAGTCAACTCCAACTCCAACCAGCGCGGATCGAGGTTCGTCTCTTTCAAGATCTCCGCCACCGACGCGATGAATGACGGCTGCTGGAATTGACGCGCTGAAAAGTTGACCGAAAGACGCATCGGCGTGAGCCCTTTATCCTGCCACGCCATGTTCTGCCAACACGCCGTCCGCATCACCCAATCACCGAGTGCGATGATCAATCCGCTGTCTTCAGCCAGCGGCACAAACTCGCTCGGGTAAAGCATTCCGAGGCTCGGGTGCCGCCAACGCACCAACGCTTCCATGCCTACGAGATGAAAATCAGGAATCGTGACTTGTGGCTGGTAATGAACGCTGAACTCTTGTCGCTCGAGTGCGCCGCGCAGGTTGCTTTCGAGCACGAGTTGCTTGAGCGCGCGCGTTGTGCCGCCCGCGGTATAAAACTGGTAGTTGTTGCCGCCCCGCTCTTTGGCCCGATCGAGCGCGGCACTCGCGCTCTTCAACAAACCTGACGTGTCGCGATCGTCGTGTGGATAGAGACTGATGCCGATGCTGGTCGAGATAAACAACTCCTGATCGTCGTACAGAAACGCCTGATCGAGCACCTCCTTGATGGCCCGCGCCGCATTGGCCGCGTCCTGCGCGCGCGAGATCTGCGTGAGCAGAACCGCAAACTCGTCACTACCGAAACGCGCAACCGTGTCGCTCTCGCGCACACAACTCGTCAAGCGCTGCGCCACTGACTGCAACAGTCGATCGCCGGCGGTGTAACCCAACGAGTCGTTGATCGTCTTGAAGCGATCGAGATTGAGCAACAGCACGGCGTGCATCTGATCGCTGCGTCGCGAGTAGGCAATTGCCTGTTTGAGCCGATCCTTGAACAGCACCTGGTTTGGCAGATCGGTGAGCGCGTCGTGATAGGCGAGATGATTGAGTTTCTCATGCGTCTGCCTGCTCTGCGAGAGATCGACAACAAAGCACGCGATCTCCTCGTCGTGCAAAGCGGCGCCGAAGAGCACGGGCATCGTGGCGCCGTCGTGATGCACGAGGTCTTTCTCAAACGGAGCGCAGGCACCGAAGGCCATCAGTTTCTCAAACGCTTCTTCGTGCAGGCGATGATGTTCGGGCGCTGTCAGGTCGCGCAGGGTTGCAGGCAGATCGTCGCGCGTGTAGCCAACGAGGTTCAGAAAACTTTCATCCGCGCTGATGATCCTGCCGCCGAGATCGGTGAACAAAACGCCGATCAAATTGGTGTCCGTGAAGCGTCGCAGGGCGCCAGCCAGCCGGCTCTCAAAGTCGTCGAAGGTCATGATTCAGTTTTCCGAGGAAGGTGAGTAGGCAAGAAGGGTTGGCCGTCAACCCGGACCACAGATTAACACAAAAAATAGCGATCTCTACAGAAAAATCTGTGTCATCCGTGGTTCATAACCGTTCCTTGATGTACTTCGTCATCAATCCGAACAGGTGGCGCTGTGTTCCCGGACCTTCGAAGATTGCGTGTGAACGATTCGGATACGACATCATCGAAAACTGCTTGTTCGACGCGATCAGCTTGTTAATCAGCGCCTCGGTGCCCTGATAGTGCACGTTGTCGTCGCCCGTGCCGTGAATGATCAGCAGGTTTCCCTTCAACTGGTTTGCGAACGTGATCGGCGAACTCTGTTTCCACTCTTCAGGATGATCCTGCGGCAAGCCACAGTAACGCTCCTGGTAGATCGTGTCGTAGTAATGAAGATCGGGCACCGGCGCTACCGAAACGCCCGTCGAGTAAACATCCGGATAACGAAACAGCGCATTGAGCGTTGACGAACCGCCCCCGCTCCAGCCCCAGATTCCGATACGCGCCGAATCGACAAACGGCCACTTCGCAATCGCCCGCGCGGCTGCCGCCTGATCGCCGGAATTAACGATGCCCATCTTGCGATAGATGATCTTCCGCCACGCGCGGCCACGCGGCGCCGGCGTGCCGCGGTTGTCCACACTCATCACCAGATAGCCCTGCTGGGCCAGCATCGTGTGCCACATCCGGTCGCGTCCGCCCCAACGATCGAGCACGGTCTGTCCCCACGGTTCGCCGTAAACATGAAACAGCACCGGATACTTCTTCTGCGGATCGAAATCAGGCGGCTTGATCATCCAGCCGTCGAGCTGCACGCCATCTCCGATATCGACTTTGAAAAATTCAGTCGCCGGCGGTTTCAACTTGCTGAGCCGTTCCTGCACCGCTTTGTTGTCGATCAACGTGCGCGCAACTTCGTGCTGCGGCAGGCGCACGACTTCAGTCACCGGTACTGTATTGAACGTGGAATAAGAATGGATGGCGTAATCGCCGCGCGGCGAGATGTTGTAACCGTGCACACCGGCTGCGTTCGCGGGCGTTAACCGTTCTTCTTTACCGCTCCCATCGATTCGCACGCGATAGAGATAACGCTGCGTCGCATTCTGCCTCGAAGCAAGAAAATAGATCCAGCCGTTTTGCGCATCAACTCGCTCGACACTGATGACGTCGTACTTGCCCGGCGTGATCAGTTTCACATCACGCCCATCGCGCGAAACAGAATAGACATGACGCCAACCGTCGCGTTCACTGGCCCACAAGAAGCGCTTGCCGTTCTCAACCCACTCGACGTCACCGCGAGCGATGCCGGTCTTGTCCCAATCGATGTCGCCCCACGCGATGTCGACCCACGCTTCGTCTTTTTCAGTCAGCACCGGATGCACCTTGCCCGAATGCACGTCGCCGAGCATGACGATGTTCGTATCCTGCCGGCGGTTGAGTTGTTGAATCACGACCTCGTCCGTGCCGGCCCATTCCATGCGCGGCAGATAGTTGTTACGCGGATCGCCCTGAATTTCGAACCAGCGTGTTGGACCACCGTCAGCACTGACCACGCCAACGCGGGCGGCGGAGTTTGTTTCGCCCGCTTTTGGATAAGGAAAGGTCGTAATGACTGGATACAGTCCGCTGGTGTTGTTGATCAGCTCCATCTCCTTCACGCCTTCTGAGTTGAGTTGCCAGTAGGCGATCTGCTTGCTGTCCGGGCTCCAGCGAAAACCGTCGCGGCAGAACAGTTCTTCTTCGTAAACCCAATCGAACGTGCCGTTCACAATGTAGCGCGAGCCGTCGGTGGTGAGTTTTGTGACTTTGTTATCGCCTGAAAGGTTTTCGACGTAGACGTTGTTTTCCCGCACGTAGGCGGCACGTCGTCCGTCAGGAGAAATCTTGGCAAACATCAGGCTCGACGGCGTCGCGTCAGGGCCGCCGAGTTTACGCAAAACGATGAGAGGCATATTCTTGGCCGGGCCAAAGGCTTCCCCAATGTGACATATCCAATAGTCGCCGCGAGTATTGCTGCGCCAAACCCGTTGTGAGTTAGTAAAAATGAGCACGCTCTTTTCGCGGTCAGTGAAAGCAAACTCCTCGACTAACAATGGGTCACTCGCGCCAGGTGGGATCAAATGTTCCGCTGATACAACCACGGTTCTGTCACCGGTGGCGGCACGGTAATGAACTATGTCGACAAAGTTTCGCTTCGTTGGTGAAGGTTCGAGTGCGAAATAGCCGGTGCCGTCTTCCTGCCATTGCACCGGGCCGAGCGATCTGGTGCGGTAGGTGAAGATCGAATCGACTGTCAGCAACTCCGTTTGTCCAAACGCAGTCACTGCCAGGAGCAGAATAACGGGAAGAATCGCAAATCGACGCTTCATAACTGTTTTCGTCTTCATCTGTTTCCGTCCGTGGCCTAATCCCCTCTCCCAACCAGCGCCGCAATCGCGGTAATCATTTCGGTCTGCTCGATCGGTTTGGCGATGTGCAGGTGGTAACCGGCCGCCAGTGCGCGCTCGCGATCCTTTCGCGATGCATAACCCGTCAACGCGATCGCCGGTGTCTGTCCACCTTTCTCCACGGGCAACGCACGCAGCTTTTGAATAAGTTCATAGCCGTCTTGATCGGGCATGCCGATGTCGCTGATCAAGAGATCGGGCAGCTCACCGGAAAACATGTTGAGCGCTTCAGCCGCCGTCTTGGTTGACGTCACTCTCGCGCCATAACGCTTCAACATCGTGCCGAGCAGTTTGCGTGAATCGTCATCGTCCTCAACCAACAGCACATGCACGCCGTCAAGCCGCACCGATCCTCGTTTGCTGCGACGCCGCTCGACCTCGCGTCGCCGCTCTTCCGCGCGTGCCGGATCGCGTCGCTCCTCGGCTAACGGCAACTCCACTGTGAAAACCGATCCGTGGCCCAAGCCGGCGCTCTCCGCACTAATGCTCCCGCCATGGAGCTCGACGAGATGCCGCACGACCGCCAGACCCAATCCGAGCCCGCCCTGCTTGCGCGAGATCGAACCCTCCGCCTGCCGGAAACGATCGAACACGTAAGGCAGAAACTCCGCTGAGATTCCTTCACCAGTATCCGCGACAGTCAAGCGCACAGTCGGGCCGACTGGTTTCAGACTGAGAGCCACGACGCCGCCACGTTGAGTGAACTTGATGGCATTCGAAAGCAGGTTCCAGATCACCTGCCGCAAGCGATTCGGATCGCCCTTTACCAGACACTCACTACTCAGCGCTTCGGTGCGAATCTGAATCCCTTTCACGTCCGCCGTCGGCCGTAGCGCATCGACCGCCGCTTCCACTATCGGCGCCAGATTCAGCGGGTGCAGATCGAGACGAAGATTGCCGGTGATGATGCGCGAAACGTCGAGCAGGTCGTCGATCAAACGCGCCTGCGAACGCGCGTTACGCTCGATAGTTTCGATAGCTCGCGTCGCATTCGATCCTTCAATTTCGCCGTTGCGAATCATCGATGCCCAACCGAGAATCGACGTTAACGGCGTGCGCAGTTCGTGCGAAAGCGTGGCGAGAAACTCGTCTTTCAAACGATCGGCTTCTTCGGCGTGCTTACGCGCGTCGCGCTCGCGAATTAGTAACGCCGCGCGTTCTTCTTCCGCCTTCTCACGCGAGGTGACGTCGAGTACGAGCGAAAGCACCGAAACGAGTTGATCGCGATCGTCACGCAATACCGAGTTGTACCACTCGCAAAACAGTATCGAGCCTTCGCGCGTGTAGTTTCGATTGCGTTGCACCCCCTGAACTTCGACACCTTCGCGCTGGCGATTCGTCACGAGCGCCACGGCGTCAACATCGTCGGCAAAAACAAACTGCCACTCGTTGACGTGCTTGCCGATTACTTCGTCGGCCTTCCAGCCAAACAAACGTTCGGCTGATTCCGACCATCGCGAAACGCGGAAGTCGCTGTCCCACTCGATCACCGCCAGCGGTGAGCTCTCGACGTGAAACGCCAACTGCCGGTAAGCGGTGGTCGCCGCATCTTCCGCTTGCCGTCGCGCGCTGATGTCGCTGACAACTGCGATCCCGCCGGTGATCTGGTCGTTGTCATCGATCAGCGGTGAATAGCGACACGCAAAGACACCGCTTCCTGCCGGTCCATACGGATGCGTTTCGGAAAGGGATTCATTGCCGGCGAACGTGGCGGACAAGCAACTCTCGGCACCGGTCTCCTCACGCAGGAAAGGGAAAACATCGTCAGCGCGTTGGCCCAGCACTTCCTCGCGACTCAGCCCGGTGATCCGCTGCATGGCGCGATTCCAGGCGATAATCCGGCGGTCGCGATCAAACGCAAAGAGGCCGTCGACGCTGGCGTCGAGTAGGCGCTTCAACAGAGATAGGGATTCGTTCTCCAATCTGTTCGGTCGGTGGATTTCGTTCGGGAATTTATTTTGCCCCGGTAAGTAACATCAAGCCGGTGGCGTCGCGCACGAGGATGTTCGAGCCCAGCAACACCGGCATGGACCAGGTGGACGACTCGGCGACCTCGTAACGATGTTCAGCGGCAAACGCAGGGGCGTTGCGTTTGACCACGATTAAATCCGCGCCGTTTGTGAGAAAGACGACGTGCCGGGGAGTCAGCAACAATGAAGCATGCTCGCCTTCGCGCCCTTCGGTGGCCCAGCGCACGGTGCCGGTCTTAGCGTCGAGCGCCACAAACTGCCCTTTCTTCTTCGACGAATGTGCATAGATCAAACCGTCGCCAAAAACCGGCGAACTCATGTACATCACGACGTCCGCATTTTTCCAAGCCAGTGTCGCTTGCCACTTGCCGTCCTTCTCCGCGAGTGTGTAAGCGTGGGTGCCCTGGCGCGGACCGGAAACGATCAGCTGAGCGCGGGTCCAAAGCGGAGTAGAAATGTTCTCGTGCCACTCATCGGGAAACGGCACCGTCCAGAGTTCTTTTCCGTTCTTGGCGTCGAGGCCGACGATTGAACCTTCGGTTACCGCCACGATCTGCGATTGTCCGTTGGGATCGATCACCACGGGCGAAGCGTAGCCTGGTCCAAGTCCAGTCCACTCCCATTGCGTCCCGCCGGTAGCGGGATCGAGTCCGAGTAGCTTGCCACCGTGAAGGTCACTGCCGACCTGGACCACCAGGCGGCCGTTGACCGCGAGAGGTGAGGCGGCTGTGCCGCAAAAGAGTTTGCTGGTATCGATCGACTGGGAAAAGTCTTTGGTCCAGAGTTGCTTTCCGGTAGCGGTGTCCCACGCGTTGAGAATTCCGGTGACGCCGAGCGTAAACAGACGATTACCGATCACGAGTGGCGTGGAGTTTGGGCCCATGGCCATCTTGACGGCGTACTGGTTCTTCTTGAAAGCGGCCTGGTATTTCTGTTCCCAGACGACTTTGCCGTTGGCGAGATTGACCGCCGCGACTATCTCCTCCGGATCGCGTCGCCCGTGAACGAAGACCCGGCCATTAGCGACGACGGGCGACGAGTAGCCTTCGCCGATCTCGACGCGCCAGATGCGCTGCAACTTGTCGGGCCACGCGGCGGGTGCACTCTTCTCCGGCACAAACCCATCGCGCCCCGGCCCACGCCACTGCGTCCACTCCTGCCCGACGGCCACAGGCGCGACGCCGAGCAGTAGAAGCAAAACCCCGGTTGCCAGCTTTGGGTCCCTCATGCGATCCGGATCATATCATCCACAGATTGCCCAGAACAGGTGTATGCTGTCGCGGACGGGGATTTCACCCCTCGCGTGCTGCGCGTTAAAAACCAAGTCGACGCCCCACCTCGATTTCATGTGCTCTACTGAAAGGTAGGCGCAACGAAGAAGCTCTTCAGAGTAGCACGGTTAATCCTTCCTGGCGGAAGTGCTCATCGTGAGTGAGAACGTCCGTAACGCCTCGATCACGCATTATGTTCGTGGATATACAATCAGTCAGGCTGTAGCCCTTGTCCGGGCGAGCCTTGAAAAGGGTCAAGCCAGCCACGAATCCCTCGTGGCTTTGTGGGACAACTTCCACATCCGCTGAGGAGATGATTTGTTCAGTTTGGAGCACCGCGCCTCGACGGGCGCTCTCGCCGTACTCTGAAAAGAAATTCAGCAGTTCTACAAGCACATTTTCGGTCGTAATAAGCTGTGCCTCAGACAATAGCTGGCTAACCTGAATCGCGTTGATGCCATTGATCTCCTGGATTGATGAGAGCAATGAGGTAAAACGTGTCGGCGAATACTAATTTCACGGCTGGCGTTTGGGCGTTCCGTAGAGGTAATGGTCGAGGTTGAGCGACCCATCGGTTGGTACACTGTCCCAAGTGTCTGCTGGCAGATCAGCATTAACTTCTTCAACGACTTCCCACATAGGTCTGACACCACCAACTGTTGACGCGGAATTGGCATCTACAAGGATGTCCAAAAGTCGCAGTGCTGTCTGCTGCTTATCAGGTGGTAGTGCTCGCACCTTGTCGATTAGTTGCTTTTCCAGGTTCTGAGCCATAATGCTTCTCCCGATAAAAACGGACCTAAAGTAACATTTTCTAAGGGTCATGACTAATCGGCTTCCTAAGATAACTGGCGTTACGGTCCTTGTGATCCTCATGGCGGCGTGTGGGGCGACGCCGGGGACGAAGGCCAGG
>Ga0187894_10001205_pt1 | contig 33816 bp, 35 predicted proteins | sample GBC1701081metaG_FD_136650 | JGI IMG/M metagenome (GOLD analysis project Ga0187894, IMG submission 136650) | White microbial mat communities from a lava cave in the Kipuka Kanohina Cave System on the Island of Hawaii, USA - GBC170108-1 metaG ...
CAGTTGGGCAGACCGGACAGCTACCCAGTGTAAACTGTCCCCTCTAAGGGAGAATTCTGCGTTCATTGCTGATTTATGCAACAAAGCCACATCCGTCTGCGCACGCCAGAACAAACTCCACAAGACCACCCCGCCAAGGAAGAACTCAGTCACACCTGAAACAGAAGCGGTAGTGGAGACAAACGTACTAGTAAATCCCCACAACATAAGAGAAACCACCGGCCAATAGATGATATCGAGAATGCGGTCGAGACTCCGATAACAGATGCAGAAAAATTTATAGACGAGCCCCCAGATCGCTGAAGCCCTGCACGTATACATTTCCCCGAAACGGTAACGCATATTGTTAATGGTCTGTATTGAGGAATGAGAACCGACCGAGAGGCCCATCTGGGCAGTGCCTGGCTGTTTTCGCCTGATCTTCAGTCCTCATTTCTTATATCTCTCCGCGCGCCACTTTAATGAACACGTCTTCCAGTGTAGGACGGGTAAGTTGGATATCCACAATTGGCGTGCCGGACTGGGTCAACTGACGAAGTATAGTATCTAATTGTTGTTCCGGAGCATCGAGTACGAAGCGGAGGGTTGAGTCAGCAGCGAAATTAGCCGCTGGTAGACCATCTATACGTGCGAGAGCTGCCAACTCTGCCCCGGGAGGAAACCGTACTTCTAATACGTGATGAGGAATTAACTTCTTGATGCGGTCGGCAGTATCGATGCGAAGAATCTGTCCATTGCTTAAAAAGGCAATCCGCCCGCACAGCTCGTCAACCTCATACATATTGTGAGAAGTGAAAAGGATGGTGGTGTGCTTCTCACGTTGAAACTCCTGAAGCGCGCGGCGAGTTTTTTCGGCAATATCGGGATCTAAGCCCACGGTACACTCATCAAGGAGAAGAAGTTCGGGATCATTGATGAGCCCTTTGCATAACGTGACACGCGTATGTTGTCCCGAGCTGAGATATTGCAACCTTTTCTGGCCGAGATCGGTGATTTCGAATCGTTCGAGTAATTCGTTAATTTTCGCGTCGACCTTCGGTACTCCGTAGAGATGACCATACACACGAAGGTTCTCGCGGACCGTAAGGACGCCGTTGAGACTGGTAAATGCTGCCGCGACGTTCATACGGCGCCGAATGGCAATCTGCTGAGTAGTAAAATCTTGTCCAAAAATACGGATCGATCCCTCGTCAGCGAGAATTAACCCCAGCAAGATATTGATGGTTGTGGACTTGCCAGCACCGTTGGGGCCGAGGAGACCAAAGAACTCTCCGCGTTCGACCGTGAACGTCAGACCTTTGAGGGCCTCTACGGCACCGTACCGCTTCCGTAGCTCACGGACTTCCAGTACATCCATGGTTATGGGTGGAACCTGAAACAAAGAGGGCGACCAGTTGGTCGCCCTTGCAAGATCAGATGACCCCTTTCTTTTTCAAGCGAGAGAGATCTTCCTGTTTAAGGCCGGCAAAGTGAGTATAGATCTTTTCGTTGTCATAGCCGACGGGAACGGAGCCGCGCCAAATCTTGCCCGGCGTAAGGGAAAACTTGGGGGTGATTCCAGTTCCTTTCACCTTTCCCACCTGCCCGTCTTCCCACTCGACGTGAACCTGGCGAGCACGGTAGTGGGGATCGTCTGCCATGGCCTTACTGTTCATAATCGGACAGCAGGCCACTTGAGCCGCATTCATAGTTTCAACCACTTCTTGCGCCGTTCGCTCAGCGATCCATCCACGCAGCAATGCGTCAAATTCTATGCCCTCAGGGGAATTGATGTCGGTACTGGCTTTTTGCCAATGCGGATCATTCGGATCTAACCCCAAGACGTGGCAAACGCGGGAAAAGACTGCCAGGCCAACTGCGCCGACAACTACCCATCCATCCTGCGCCTGGAACGCATCGTAGGGCTGAAACGCAGTCGCTTTATTACCCGAGCGACCGCGAGTAAATCCGTCAGCGAAGTATTCAACCATGGTCCCGGATAGCAGGCGATGAATCGACTCAAACTGGGAGACATCGATTACCTGGCCTTTGCCTGTACGCTGCGCATAGATGTAACCGGCGAGAGAAGACCACAAACAGAACAGGGCAGTAATATAATCGGCAGTCCAGGGATTGGCTCGCACTGGCGGTTCCGGGTCGGGAAACCCGGTCTGATACATGAGGCCACCAAAAGCTTGGCCAATCATGTCGTACGAGGCACGTCCTAAATAGTCTTGGTGACCAGTTTGGCCATAGCCAGAGACATGAGCAATAACAATTTTAGGATTTGCTTGCAGAACGGCTTCATCGGTCAGTCCCCACTTGGCATAGGAGCCCGGTTTTGAACTCTCCATCCAGAGATCACAGGCTTTGATCAAGTGCAAGAAAATGTCTCGGCCTTCCGGCTGGCTCAAATCGAGCGTGACATAAAACTCATTGCGACGTTCCTGGATCCAGGTCGTGGCAACTTTGCCTTTCCCATCTTTCGTCGGGAGTTGTCTGCCAAGATGCCGCCAAGCCGCGTCGCCTTCGCCAGGGCGTTCCACTTGAATCACTTCGGCACCCATTTCGGCCGCCAGTGTTGCCGCATACGGTTGGGCAATCAGGCTTCCAGTCGAAAGAATGCGGACTCCTTGAAGCGGACCAAATTGTTCAAGCAGTAATGATGATGGATAGGTTTCCATGCCGTTCCTCCGTCGTTCAATTGCGCCGTTATCCCTAACCCAAATCTAGTGGTAAGGCAACGCTCGTCCTTCTCCCCTGTGGAAAAGTCTAAACCTTTCAATAGAGACGCCGATGTTTCAGACGAAGCAGGACGCAAGATTGCCGCAAGCGGCAGTTCCTTGTGGGCTGCAAAGACGTCAGGCCGTGGGTGGGGCAGTACTGGCGATTTCTCTTCGTTTGAGGTCCCACCGATCGTGAAGGAGGCCCTGAAAATGCGCACGCCGTTGCGTGTCTTAGTCGTTGAAGACTCCGCAGACGACGCCATCTTGCTCATGCGTGCCCTCCGTGACGGAGGCTATGAGCCGACGTGGGAACAAGTTGAAACGGGAGCTGAACTGTGTGCCGCCCTTGAGCGGCAAGCTTGGGATCTCGTTCTTTCCGATTATGTCCTTCCGCAATTTAGCGCATTGGATGCGCTACAGTTACTTCAAGAGCGCGGACTTGACCTCCCTTTCTTTGTCGTCTCTGGCCATATCAATGAAGAGACCGCCGCGGCGGCTATGAAAGCCGGTGCGCGTGACTACCTCATGAAAGATAACCTTACTCGGTTAGTGCCTGCCATCGAACGCGAACTGCGTGATGCGCAGGATCGCCAGATGCGACGAAAAAGCACAGAACGCTTTCAAGTTCTCGTCGAGAACGCCCTTGACCTCATTATCGTACTTGCGGCTGATGGGACCGTACATTACACTAGCCGTTCAAGTGAGCGGATGTTGGGTTATAAGCCGGAAGTGCTGGCCGGAGTTAACGTCTTTGCTTACATCCATGCGGAAGATGAAACAGTCGTCCGAGAGACAATCGCGCGAACGTTGCAAGAGCCGGGAATTGCGAGCGCTGTGAAATTCCGTATCCGTTCTGTTGAGGGAGAATGGCAAGTCCTGGAAGCGAGCAGCACGGCCTTTCTCGAAGAGGAAAAAGCGACACGGGTAGTAATCAATGCACGAGACATAACTCAGAGTGAAGCACAGACCGCAGCTCTCAAGCATCAATCTCTCCACGATGCGTTAACCGGCCTTCCCAATCGCTCCCGTTTCCATGATTTCCTTGCGGACGCCATCCGCGTCGCTCAAGAAAAAGGCAAACGGCTTACGCTACTCTGTATGGATCTTGACCGCTTTCGCGAAATCAATGATACCTTCGGATACCGATGGGGCGATGTGATCCTTCAGCAAGTTGGCCCTCGTCTTCAGGGGGCCCTGCGAAAATCTGATTCAATTGCCCGCCTGAGTGGAGACGAGTTCGCGATCTTGCTTCCTGCTGTCAGTGATGCATCAGGAGCGACGAGACTTGCACGCCGCCTGTTGCAGGTGTTGGAACCCCCTTTTGTCATTGAAGGGCATAACGTACCTATCGGGGCAAGCGTGGGTATTGTTCTCTATCCTGAAAACGGTACAGATGCAGAAACGCTCATGCGTCGTGCGGATATGGCGATGCATCTGGCTAAGAATACGGGGAGTGGATATGCATTCTATACTGCCGAGCAAGAGGACCGATACAGCCCCGGCCGCCTCACGCTTATCAGCGACTTACGTCTGGCGATCGAACAAGAACAACTCATCTTGTACTATCAACCAAAGGCAGAGATTACTTCCGGTGCGGTCTCTCAAGTGGAAGCCCTTATTCGCTGGAAGCATCCACAGCAAGGTCTGATACCACCCGATCGTTTTATTCCTCTGGCAGAACAAACCGGGTTAATTCGCTCAATCAGTCGCTGGGCACTGAACGAAGCGATTCGGCAATGCCGTGCTTGGGAGCAAGAAGGAATCGGACTTCATGTGGCAGTCAACCTGTCGATGCGAGACCTCCAAGATGTTCAACTTCCTCATATGATTGCCGGATTGTTAGAAGCGTGGAATGTTTCTCCGGCTTGGTTAGAAGTAGAAATTACTGAAACCGCTATCGCTGCGGATATGGAAAGCGCGCTCAAAACCCTTTCAGAATTACGTCAGATGGGAGTCCGTATTGCCGTTGATGATTTCGGGACTGGGTATTCATCTCTGGCTCATCTCCGGCGGTTGCCTCTTGATACCCTTAAAATTGACAAGTCTTTTGTCCAAGGATTGACGACCGACGATAATGATGCCGCAATTGTGCGCGCCACTATTGAGCTTGGGCACAATTTAGGACTCACGGTTGTCGCTGAGGGAGTTGAAGAACGAGCGACTTGGGATGCGCTTGTCGCTCTTGGGTGTGATTTTATTCAAGGCTACTACTTGAGCCGACCAGTTCCTGCGTCGGAACTCACGCGATGGCTCAGCGAACCTCCAGGGAGAATGAGGGCCTCATCCATAGAGTCGCTTATTCACGCTCCGAGTTCGCGTCGAGCTTAGCGAAAAAAAGTTCCAATGGAAAAGGGCCTTCTCATCTTCATTCATTCCTTAATGCTTCCCTTGACATCTTTGTCCTGAAAAGAAAGGATAGGCTGCACGTTCCTGCCAGGTTAATGACTATGACGAATCTTGCTTCCCTAACAAGTCGGCCTCTCGGGGTTCTAATTGTCGAAGATGACAGGGAAATTCGCGAGATGGTTGCGTTGATGGTCAAAGGGATGGGGTATACTGTTGTGACGTCGGCGACTGGTAAGGAGGCGCTGAATCGCTTACGCGAGCAATCAATCGACATTGTTCTACTTGATCTCATGATGCCGGAAATGGACGGGTTCGAGTTTTGCCGGATCGTCCGGGCCGATGCCGCTTTGCGAGACTTACACATCATCATTACTTCAGCCAGAGACACCTTAGAGGATAAAGTGAAAGGGTTGGAATTAGGGGCGGCCGATTATCTGACGAAGCCTTTCAGTCTGACCGAACTCCAAGCAAGGATTAAAGTTGGGGAACGCATTGTTCGGTATCAAAAAACCCTACAAGCGCAACAGACACAACTTGAACACCTTGCGCGAGAAGATGCGTTGACTGGTCTCGCCAATCGACGGTTTTTTGAGGAGCGTGCTCGGGAAGAATGCCTTCGTGCTCAACGTTACCGACATCCGCTTTCTCTTCTCTTAGCCGACCTCGATCATTTTAAAGACATCAACGATACCTACGGCCATGGGTACGGTGATATCGTCCTCAAAGAAATCGGACAGACCTTAGTCCGCCACTGTCGCACGAGCGACCTCTGCGCTCGCTATGGAGGAGAGGAGTTCGCAATTTTATTGCCCGAGACGGAATTAGCAGAGGCCCGGAAGGTAGCGGAACGGCTGTGCGTAGCAGTCCGTGGTCTGACGATCAGACACACTGCTGGCCCCCTTCGAGTCACGGTAAGCTTTGGTATTGCTTGTATGGATCACGAACGTTCGCAGTCCCTTGACGAACTGCTCGCTCAGGCAGATGGCGCGCTCTATACGGCAAAGCGCAAGGGTAGGGATCGAGTCGAGGGATGAGGAAGAGACGAGGGCGCGGAGCGCGTGCAAACCAGAGGCACCTCGGGGACGGCTTATGATCCGTCCCCGATCCCTGAAGTCTCTAGGCATCGTAGCTTCTGAGTACTTTTCCAGGGAGTCCACCCTGATACTCACCGTCCTGATATAGGATTTGGCCGGAAACTATCGTCGCTTTAATGCCGGTGGCTTTGGCGACGAATCGTTTTCCTCCGCCGGGTAAATCCCACACATACTCTGGGTCTTTCGCATCAACCGTGGCGGGATCGAAGATCGTCAGGTCCGCCACAAGCCCCGGTGCTATGCGTCCTCGCTTCGGGATACCAAAGAGAGTTGCCGGGACTGAAGTGAGACGGCGTATCCCTTCTTCGAGTGACAAGACTTGACGCTCGCGAACCCACCGTCCAAGCAGATAGGTGGCATAGCCAGCGTCGCATAACATATCGACGTGAGCCCCGCCGTCTGACAGACCAATTAAGAAGCGTTGGTCACTCACCAGATTTTTCACACCTTCGGGCTCAAAATTGAAGGCTTGAAGGTCGAAGAGCAGCTCCAGCTTATCGGCAATCGCGATATCGAGAAAGGCGTCAATCGGATCCTTTCCTTGATCACGAGCAATCTGAGCAATCGTTTTCTTACTCACAACGTGTACTTGAGCTTCTTCACTCTTCGCATCGATAATAGCCATGCGACCCCATTGACCGGCGAAGATCCGCCGCTGGTTCATCTCATCACGAAACGTTTGGCGGAAGCCCGGGTCGCCATAGAGTTTGATTTGCTCTTCTACGCTCTTGTTAAAAACCGGGTGCCAAGATGAAAAGATCGCGAAGATGAAAGGATTGCGCATGTTGAACTGAATACGTAACGGGCGACACGAGACCTGAGGGACAGCCTTATTCCAACCCAAGATCGGCTTCACCTTCTCTACCGCGCTGAGATACGAGTCTGGCTTTCCAGGTTTGTTAAACAGCGCAAGAAAAGTTACTGGCCGCTGGCTCTCGTTGACGAGGAATTCAAGCAGATTGTATTCCTCATCTGAGACAAAGCCGACATTTGTGCCAGTCAGCGCAATCTCAATCGTTCCACGTCTTTCTTCACGCAGCACTTGGCAAAGGGAAGAAAGTTCAGCCCGACTAGCGTTGCGGCACGCAAGCGGGCGGCCTTGATAGCCGATGTGATTGTTCAAAATCGTTGAGGTGAGGCCGAATGCGCCTGCCCGTATGGCGTCGCGGAACAGGCGCCGCATCTCCACAATTTCAGTCTCATTGGCGGCGCGCTCAAACGATTCCTCACCCATAACGTAATGACGTAGAGGGGTCAGCGCTGCGAGCGAGGCCACGTTAATGCCAAGCCCACGTTTTTGTAACGCATCCAAATACTCGGCATGTGTTTCCCACTGCCAGTTGATGCCGCGCTCCATCACTTCGAACGGGATCGCTTCAACATTCACCAAGTCCCACATCACCACGTCTCGCAACTTCGATCGCACTGGCGCGACTCCTACGCCACAGTTGCCCATCACTACAGTCGTGATGCCGTGCCAAGAAGAGCAAGTCACTAACGGATCCCAAGCGACTTGAGCGTCGTAATGGGTGTGGGGATCAATAAACCCCGGAGCGAGAACGAGCCCATCAGCGTTCATTGTTTTTGCGGCGGCCGCTCCGTTGGTTTCTCCGACCGCGGCGATCATTCCATCTTTAACCGCCACGTTCCCAAAGAAACTTGGCTTGCCCGTTCCGTCGCAAATGCGAGCGTTTTCAATAATCAGATCATACATGGTTACCCCTCCTTCTCGTTGTGGGCTCCTTCTGTGCGTTAAGCATGCTTCTTATCTTTACTCTCGCCTGCCAAAATCAGTCAAGACTTACGGCATCTCCAGCTGATCTCTACGATAGACGTACTTGCACCCCTTGGTCCACACCCATTGCAACTCGATACCCACCCTCCTGCGCGGCGCTAAATTTTTCACACCAAGTTCTGATGCTGCCGCGAATCTTTTGCTGCCGCTCCTCGGTAGTCGCGTACTCCCGCACCATATCGAAGACTGGTTCGCCGTGAGCTTCCGCTTCGCCCATGTGCGCATAGAAGAACTCGAGGGCTTCTCTGCTTAGTGCATATTTTTCTCGTAGGGCTTTGACGAATCCCTTCATCGAATTGTCACTACGTGTTTCGCCCCCTAATGACATTGCTGCGAGAGTCACTAGGCCATACTCTTGCCGGCCTAGTTCGATCACCCAAGTGACATAGTCCACCGCTTCTTTCGAGACGACTGGCTGCATAATCTCCTCGTCGGTCGCTCCCAACGCCTTGGCCAAGCGCATGGAAAGCATCCAGTGGGCATCATCGCCACGGCCCATCACGGTTTCTTCGTCGATAAGATTCTCCACGATGTGGCGGCGGATCTTTTGATCGAGAGGACCCAAGCCGGTGTTCATGAAAATCCCACCGAACGCGCGAATATGCTGGCCTGTGACGTAGAAAAGGTTCAGCGCCCATTTCTTGAGCTGCTCACGAGAGAGCTCGCCATTCAGTACAGACTTATAAAAACTTGGTCCCAGCAGCGGTTTCTCATCTTCCCCTTTGATATAGACGCGTAAGTCCTGTACGAATGTATCCGTCGCTTGCATCGCCGTCCCTCCTTTGTTGATCTTTCCCTCTATTTATCTCTTCGTCCCAGAGAAAAGCAAGAGAAAGAGGTATCTCCGTGCTTTTTGAAAGAAAGACGGACAAAAGGCAGAGACACGCCACCTGTCAGGGGGTAGCAGCAAACTCGCTTGCTAGTGAGGATGGTGAACCCAGGAATAGGACCGTGTATGGCGGGCCTTCCTTGCTGAGAGCAGATTTCTTAGTCACACGTGGCGAAGAGCGTTTATTCTTTGGTGACAGGACGAAGATCAAGAGAGAGCGAAACGATCGTCGCCCCCCAGCCACCGGCCTCCGGTGGGGCGTCATGGAAACTGCTGACAAAGGGGAGGCGTGCAAGGAGAGCGCGAATGCTTTCTCGTTGCACGCCAATGCCTTTTCCATGAATCAGACGTACGGCGGGATAGCCAGCCGCACGACACTGTAAGAGATACTCCTCGACCACACTACGAATTTCCTGTGGGGCGAAGGGATGCAAATCGAGGACATCCTCTTTCGGCAGGATGACTGGATCGGGGAAGGGGGGATCATAGGAAGTGCTTAGCGTTATCGGCTCAGGTGGAAGATTTTTTTGAGAAGACCTCATTTCTCTTACCTTTCTAAGGAGGCGCTGGTTACTATTCATTCACTGGCGGACGTTCAACGCAGGCTTGAAAGAAAGCACCCAGATGCGTCTTCATCTGGGTGAGGAATCGGGTTCATCGATGCGTATCGCCATTTGCACAGACCATCGTACTTCTTCCTCTTTAAAAAATAACGCCCCCTTTTTCTTGGGTGAGAGAAAACGGGTCACCTCCTGGTAGCGCTCGTGCGCCGTCGCAGTAACTTGCAGCACCACTGGCCGTGTGTTAATTGGCAGCTCTTCGTAGATGACGGAAAGAATGTACTGATGCTCAAGTAATGCATTGGCTATGGGCTCAGCCAAGGATTCTTTATCAATATTGTCGTCAGTAACGAGTTGCCGTGCGCGATCGATATAGAGGCGATAGCGGCTAGCTGCGGTCTCAGCAGCTGGAGCATTTTCCGCCTTGACCATTGCTTCGAGCTCAGCCAATTTCTCGCGAGCAAGGGTCAGGCAGAGTGAGATTTTTGCAGCGGGCGTGCGGGCCAGGAAGAGCTTGCTTTCTTCTTGTAACGCGTCGAGTTGATACCAAGCACTATCAGGGGTACGACCAGGGTCGGGCAACCATTCAATAGTGCTAAAGGCGCTGGCGAAGCCATGTCCGGCAAAGGTGGATGAAGGAATGGACAGGATAAGAAAGAGAAGCCGGAAAATCCGGAGAAGAGGAAATCCACAAGCGCTCATGACGTAGTTCCCCTCGCAGCACTCGGCGTGACGATCGAGTGAACCGTTGTCTCTATCCCTTCACTGTATTCCACTACCTTTACCATAAAGTCTACGACTAACGGCTTACCCCCGGGCGCACACTCAAAGAAAATTTTGTAGATTCCCGGCTCCGGAAAAAGGTGATGGACTGGTAAGTCGGGTCCGTAATAAACCTGCTTGGCGGGACCGCGCATGAGTTGCACCATCATCCGCGCCATATGGTTGGGATCGCTGGTATGGTCTCGCATCATTGTCATCATCGCGGCCATTTCTGGGGTGTAGGTGTGTTGGTGGCCAAAATGCATGCCATCGAGGCGCCAGGAAGCCATGTGGACCTCAGTACCGAGATAAAGACCCAGGTTGGTGACCGGTATCCCGTTGTGCGTCAAATGGCAAATGAGTTCCGTATCATAGCCAGCAATTGGGGGATCAGGAGAGGTGCGAAGGGAAACCTGATACTCTCCGAAGGACTTTTCCCGACGTAGGTCTTCCATCTCTCCTGCTGAAGATTTTTCTTGCTTTTTCTCACCAATTGCCAAGGTAAACTGTTTGATCCAGCTCCGATCCTTGTGCGTGAATTCTCCCGCGATGAGATACTCTCCAGCATGGGGAAATACATAAGGATAATGAAACGTAGCTGCTGCGAGATCCTGCGCAGTTAAAGGAAAAAAGTCTTCGTGATGAATATGAGAGAAGATAGTAAAATCACGACTGACAATGAAGGTATGCAACGCCCGCTCATGCAGCACCTGCAAATCAGAAACTGGTTGCCCGGTTTTCACCTCAATGATGTGATAGGTCAACGAAGTTTCCTGCCCTTGGCGTGGCCGAGCTGGGGCAAGGGAAAGCGTCAGACGGTACGGGCCATCTGGTTGTCCGATGAGCACCGTTTCGTGTGGCTTATGGCAGCCTAAGAAGAGACAGACAAAAACCCACCAGCTAGTTGATAACAAAAAGGGCATGCAATGGAGAACAGAAAAATTGCGGTTCACTTCACGCTCGTGAACTGCGGCAATGATCATTCGCGCGATCCTCTTTCTCCTAGTCTTGCTTTTTCGCTTCGGTCATAATCCGTGAGCGGGGGAATGTCAAATCGCTTGATCTTATTTTGCGAATAAAAATAAGTAGTTGCTAATCCTAAGCTTTTTCTCAGGGTCGTTGCTTTTCTCTGCCTGTTCCTTTATACCAGGAAAACCTGCATGGAATGGGGAGGGGGTCCTGTCCCGAGCAAAAAGGGATACGTCCGTTTGGGGGGAGGTTCAGGAGGATGTCAGTGGATCCACGAATGATTCATTTATATAGCTACTACCGCGAGGCCGAATTGCGGGGAGCAGCGCTTCTTCTTAAGCTTATTATGCGAATTGATGACCCTGAAGCCCAAGTCAAGCTCTCCCGACATCTGGCCGACGAGACCCGTCATGCCTGGCTCTGGACAAAACGGATTGTAGATTTAGGTGCTACTCCAGTGCCGATAGTCGATGGCTATCAGACTCGTCTGGGAAAAGAAATTGGGATTCCTAAGACGCTTATTGATCTGTTCGCTCTCACCGTTATTGTAGAGGAGCGTGCGCAAGAGCGTTATCTCGAACATGCCCGACGGTCAGACATCGATCCAGAGACGAAAGAAATTTTGCACGAAGTGACTAAAGACGAAAAGTGGCACATCGGCTGGATCAAGAACAAGCTCAAAGAAATGGCTGCGGCCAATGGCGGGGAGGAAAAAATGCTGGCGGCGCTCGAACGGTACCGTCAGATTGACAGTAAAGTGGTTGCTGAGATGAAAGCAAAAGAGCGCGCGGCATTCGGTTTTTCCTTTTCTGATGAGCCGCCGAATACTAATGGACAGACCGTAAGCCTGTAATCTCTGATGAGCTGGGAGTACACGTGAGCGACGCCGCTGAAGGTGCTCCCCGTCCTTTCCTTTCTGCCGAAGAAGAAAGCGCTGCGCAGCCCCAAGTCACTTTCACCCCGTCCCAGAAGAAAAAAATTATCCGTCCGGCACGCGTTAAGCACCCCATTATCGCACGCTGTGAATATGTCTTGGTCCTAACGATTTTTCTTTTCTTCCGTTTATTGCCTTTCCGCTTGGCTTTTCGCCTGGGCGAGTTGGTTGGGTGGCTGCTCTATCACTGCGATCGCCCTCATCGGCGGATTGGGCTCATCAATCTTGCCGTGGCCTTTCCAGAGAAAAGCCACAACCAGCATTGTGCTATCTTGCGTGAGAGTCTCCTGAATCTTGGTCGACTGATAGCAGAATTTTGCCATCTTCATACTTTGACTGCGGAGAATATTGCGGAACGAGTGACGTTTGCCGACTTCGCGCACTGGCAAGAATTAGTACAAAAGGCACGGTCGACAGGCGCGCTGATTTTGACCGGCCATTTCGGCAATTGGGAACTGCTGGCTTGCGCTCATGCGCACTACGGATTCCCGGCGCATATTATCCACCGCCGTCTGCGCAATCCTCTCATTGACGACCTGATTGTACGAGAGCGTGAACGCTGTGGAAATAAAGTGATTCGTAAAACGACTGCTGGCATCGAAGTGTTCCGCGCTATCCGGCAAAAGGCACTTGTTGTAGCGGCAATAGACCAGAACGCCTCAGGGCGAATGGGAGTCTTTGTCCCGTTTTTTTCGCGTTTAGCTTCAACTTCGGCCGGGCTAGCGGGACTAGCTTTAGCTTCCGGTGTACCGGTGATTCCGGGGTTTCTCGTCCGCGAACGCGGCACTTGGCAGCACCGCATTGTCATATTACCACCAGTAGAGCCCGTTCGGACTGGCAATCAGCAGGAAGATTTGCAAGCAACGACCGAGAAATTCTCTGTCGTTTTTCAATCAATGGTCGAGCAATATCCTGACCACTGGCTTTGGATCCATAAGCGTTGGAAACGGCGTCCAGAAGGGGAAACGTCGCTTTATTAACTCTCATTTCGCGACCGAAGAACGGTCACCAATGTCCGGCCATCACGAACTCTCCCCTTCGATTTTCTGGAGGACAACGTCAGTTGAGGCGAGCAGCTCGCGGACAGTATGCAGTTTATATTCTTTCTCGTAGAAGATCCGTTTAATTCCCGTATTGAGTAAAACCTTTAAGCAATGAATGCACGGAGTGTGCGTGACATAGATGTCGGCGTCACGGATACTGACTCCGTTCTTTGCGGCTTGGGCAATCGCGTTTATCTCTGCATGGATGGTGCGATAACAATTTTCTTCCGTTTCTCCGACGGGTGTTTTGGATTGATAGATGAGACAACCAACTTCGCTGCAATGCGGCAGGCCCGCAGGCGCCCCATTATAGCCAGTGGCCAAAATGTTTTTGTCTCGCACAATAACTGCGCCGACCTTGGCCCGATTGCACGTCGAGCGCTCGGCTACTTGACGAGTGATGGTGAGGAAATATTGATCCCAAGACGGACGCTGGCTCATGGTCGATAAAAGATGTGGAATGAGTACCCCACGGTTGCTTTTGGTTGGTCGAGGATGTAAGCGATCGGAACTGCCTCTTCGTCCTGCAAGATTGGCGGCTCTGAGACCGAAAATGGAACAGGCATAAAGGTGAGAGCGAAAAGAATGACGGTACTCCACGCGTAGACTTTTCGTCGCAGGTCGAGCGAAGAAAAGAAATCGTGCGTTGGCGGGTGATCAACTCCCAAAAAAGCCAGAAGCCCTACCCAAAAAAACCATCCGAGCCACCCATGAAAGCCGAGGAAAAAAATGACCACGAGGAATCCTCGTGAAATCCACCGATGCAGTCGACCAAACAGCGAATAAATAACGTGACCTCCATCGAGTTGGCCAACTGGCAGAAGATTAAGAAAGGTGACAAACAGGCCGAACCAGCCAGCTAACGCAATCGGATGTAGTTCGATATTGACATCGTTCCCCGAAACACCAAGGACGAGACGGGTCAGCGCGGAAAACAGTAAGGAATCTCCTAAGAAAAGACCGCCTTCGAGCGGATTCAATGGGCGTATCTCGGAGAGATATAGCCCAATAGCCACAGCCGGGACTGCAATAGCAATTCCTCCCCAAGGGCCAGCAGCGCCGATATCAAAGAGTATCCGGCGGTCAGCCGGCAATGACCTCATCCGAATAAAAGCCCCAAACGTTCCTATAGGGAGTACGGGAAGAGGTGGGGCCGGAAGAAAGTAAGGAAGACTCGCACGTACCCCATGCCGACGTGCCACGAGATAATGTCCCATTTCATGACAGAGCAGAATCAACATCAACGGGACGGAGAACGAGAGGCCAAGGAGAAGAGAAATTGGTTCAGAGAAAGGATCGACCCCCTTTTGGAAGGCCCCAGCTAAGGTGGTCGTGGCAAAAGTCACGAAAAAGAGAAAAAGGTGGAGGAGCTTACGACGTTTAGGTATGAACTCGACCCGTGACCGCGACTGAAAGTCATTGTCGTGACCAGGTTCGTATCGTTCTATCGGCGGCATCGGGAGGGACATAGAGAAACTATTCTTTGCTCACGTACACCGGAGTGCCTAACTGTGCACCGAACCGCTGGGCCGCGGAGCCATTCCTCACTGCAACTTCCAGCATCCCCCAGCTATTAATAAGTGCGGCAGTCGCACCGACTTGCACAGAGGCGTAGGTAAAGACCAAACCATGAATTCGTACTGGGCCGATGCTAACCCAAAGCTTTTCTCTTGAAAAGGGGAGCAAATCTGCCTCAGTAATATTCGTGACCAAGTTGCCAAAATGGTCAATCGTTAGCACTCTGCCGGTGAGTTGGGTCTCCGTGCGTTCCACCTGGGGAAGGAAGAGTCGTTCCATAGTAGTGACCACCGAACCAAACGTCTCCGATGATACGCCAAGAGATAGATGGGCAGCGACGGGGGAGAATAGATCTCGCCCGTGAAAAGTATGGCTGAGCGGCGAGAGAAAGTATTGAGTATTGGTCAGATTCACTATGCGCCTTACTGTTTCGACCGGAGCTGCCAGGCTGAGTAGCCCGTTATCCGGACCCGCAAAAAAAGCGTTTTGGGTTTCAACTAAGATCGCTCGTCGTTGGCTGCCAACTCCTGGGTCGACGACAGCCACGTGAATTGTCCCAGGAGGAAAGAAGGAAACTGCACTCTGTAAGATGAGGGCACCGCGAAGAATATCCTGAGGAGGCACTTCATGTGACAGGTCCACCATATGTAGGGAAGGGTTAATGGCCAGCATCACTCCTTTCATAATCCCGACGAACCCATCTTGAGTTCCGAAATCGGTGAGGAGCGTGACAACGCCAGAGGGTGAAAGCACGGACGCTGGTTCCTTAAGTAATAATGACAGAGAAGATAGAAAGAGACGTTCTGCTGTGTGACTTTATCTTTTCAGTTGTGCGAACAGCACCGAGAGGCTTTTTCAGCCAGGGAGATGAGGAATTTGTAACGTAAGCGACTGAAAAGAAATGCCCGCACCATTTGCTCTCCCTCTTCCTTTCTGCATGTGATCATGATGAACCGACCATAGCCGAGCCCTGCGTCTGAGAAAAGAGGACCAAGTGAGCAAGGCTAAGTAATGAGTATCGAGGATTGAGTCACTCTTCTCGTAGAGCCTTTTGTTTCTCGTCCCCGTTCTTGAGTGAGACGCCCTTGCCTTTCGCTTTTTTGGTCGCTACCTTCCCCCGCGCGACAAAGTGTGGCGTATGATTACGAGCAAAATTGGCTGGCGTGAGGTGTTCTACGGCACCCCCAAATTTTTCCTCATGAAAATGGGGCGGCGGCCCTTTACCGTGCATTTAGAAGTGACCAAGAATTGCGATCTCCACTGCAATTTCTGTGACTACTGGCAGACGGGAAAGGAAACCCGACTCGATGATTATGTCGCCATCTTGGAAAAGCTTGATCCGCTTACCTTAGTGATTACTGGTGGGGAGCCTCTGATTCGTAAGGACCTGCCACAGATTATCGCCCGTATCAAAGCAAGGATTAAATTCATCTATATCAGTATGATCACCAGTGGTTACTTGTTGACGATAGAGAAGGGTCTTGCAGCATGGAACGCTGGACTTGATCACTTCAGCATTTCGCTCGATTTTCTCGGCGAAGAACACGATCGTAATCGCGGCCGGGTAGGGCTGTTCGCCCACATTGCCGACGTTGCTCCCAAGCTTGTTGCTGCCGAAGTGGACAATTTAGTGTTCAATTCGGTCATCATGGAGGACAACCTCGATCATCTCGTGCCGCTCGTTCGTCAAGCCAAGGCATGGGGAGCGAAGGTGAGCTTCTCGACTTACAACGCGCGAAAAAATGGCAACGTTACCCACCGCGTTACGGCACAAAATATGGCGAAATTAGAGAATGTGATCGTTGATTTACTGCGATTGAAACGTGAGCTTCGCAACATTACTAACTCCGATTACTACTTAAAGAAGATTCCCGAATATTTTCGCGCCGAGACAGGAATTTCCGGTTGTGTTGCTGGTCGCAAACTGATCCAGGTGACTCCCGATGGATATCTTAAACGCTGTGCCGACAAAGAGGTGTTGGGGTATTGGACCGAATTTCAACCCGGTACAGTACCACCCACCGCTGCACAGGTGGGGGCTTCGCTCTTTTATCAGGGCTGGTTCTTGCTTGCCGTCCTTTTTGCCTGGGGTGCAATTATTCTTGACGGGGCCGATGGGAAGCTCGCCCGGGTGAAGCTCATGACCTCGCCGGCCGGCAAGTTCGAATAAAGCAATAAGACAGCTCACGCCAAACAGAAGGAAAATGAGCGAGAACCATCTCATGGGTAGTAGGTGCGTAGCCTTCAGTAGTTAGTGGTCAGAGAAAACCAAATATCTGACCTACCCGCATCTTGAATTGGTATGATTTCTCGGTGCCAGAGGATCATTGCTTGCCGCCCCCAAGTTTATAAACTAACGAACCCTTGGCAATCTGCTCGCCAACTGACGAGCAGACCTCTACGTCGACAAAGACAATGCTCCGCCCACGACGAATCACCCGGGCTTCGGCAATAAGATCAACTGCCTCGACCGCAGCGAGATAGTGTACGGTCATACTAGCCGTGGCGCCACGGGTGATATCTGGAGGAACATTTGACCACACTGCCACCACGCCGGCACTGTCAATTAACGACGCGATCACTCCTCCGTGCACCACTTCTCCGGCCGTGCGCAACTCCGACCGAAACGGCAAGCGCATCCGGCAAAAATCTGGACGTACTGCGTCAATTTGTAAGCCTAAGAGGGTAAAAAACGGCTCCGGCCGACCACGAAATTCTGCCATCACATCTATTCCCATACGTATATTTCCCCATCTTTACCAGCGTGGCATCTCCAGCAATTTGATGCCGAGGGCATTCTTGCCCACTAACTCGCGCATGCGAGCATTCGAGAAAGGATGGTTAGTTCCGGCACGCACATCGCGGTAATAGCGCTCGAGTGGATGCTTTTTGAACATACCTACTGACCCAACCACCTCCATTGCCATGTCAACAATACGGATAGCATTATTGGTCGCAAAATATTTCGGCATGCACACACGGCTTAGTCCATCCTCACCGGAGAAGTCCTCTCCATTGACCCAGGCCTTGGCCGTCTCAAGGGTATAGGCTCGAGTCGCCGCTAGCAGGGTTTCGGCTTCGGCGATGGCAAACTGAACCCCAGGTAAATACTTGATTGGCCGTGGCAGGGGCAACGGTTGGTGACGTTCAGAGAACTGCTTGGCAAAATTCAAGGCTGCAATAGCGACACCAGTGTATACCGAAGCGATACTTAGGGAGAACCACGCGAACACACTGATGTCCTCGGGCAAGATCTCGCCGATAGGGCGGATGCGGACGGCGTGGTCGAGCGGGACACGACAATCAGTGATGATGAGATCGTGACTTGCGGTCGCGCGCATTCCCATGGCATTCCAGGTCTCAACAATCTGCAAGCCAGGCGTCCCTTTTGGAATGAGAAAGGTGCCACTCAAAAGCCCAACCTCAGGGTCTTGCACAGTCACTAACACCATGAATAAATCGATGACTGGAGAAAGGCTGGTAAATGCTTTCCGCCCGTTGAGCACATACGAGTCGCCTTCTTTCACTGCTCGTGAGACAAAGAGCCCCCAATTGCCCCCGGTCTCTGGTTCGGTCAGGCCACCTCCGATAATCATGCGCCGTCTACCAACCGCTTCAAGGAACTGACGCGCCTGAGGGCGAAGAATATCTCCTCGTTCAACCATCGAACCAAGGCCAAAGAGATGCATATTGATCGCTAACGCAGTCGCGCCGCAGCCTTGGGCAAGCCGCTCTTGGCACAGGCAAAAATCAACTAAGTCGCCCCCAGGGCCACCATGTTCTTCAGGAATAAGGAGCGCGGTATAGTTGGTTTCCTTCATGCGTGCGATATTTTCAAAAGGAAAAGTATTGTTCTGGTCGTGCTCGGCCGCACGGGTGGCAAACTCATCGGCCAACTCGCCGGCCAAAGCAAGTAGTCGTGCGCGCTTTTCGCTTTGTGCGTTCACGCTGAGCAGACCTCCAAGAAAGAATATTATTTAGAATACGGAAATGTTCGACCCGGACAAGGGGGACGGTTGCGGATCCGTCGTGTGACTCGAGGTTGGTGGGGGCGGCTGATAAGGAAAAAATGTTACCGCTACGACAACGTACACCAAGCAACCGAGTGCAATAAAAGAGAAGTTATCGATGAATGTGACTGGTCCGATGTCAATACTTTTTTTACCCTGCCACCAACGGAGCAGGAACACTATTGGGACTGATATCGCTGCGGCGATGAGGGCAGGGTAGAAAGCGAACGTCAACGGTGTCTGTGCAACCCCGGCGTCGAGATAGGGCTTCAAACGGAGGCCTGAAACGATAGCGGCAATCATCACTGATATGCCTGTGACTCCCAGTCCTAAGAGATGATTCATGTCCTCTTCCTTTATATTTTTTCATGACTCCCGACTGATCAGGTAGGCAACAGCTCAGCGCGAAGCTGGTCGTCAAACTCTCTCTTTTGCTTTATAGCAGGTTGAGACTTGGCTGGTAGAGAGGGAGATTTCCTTTTACTCGGTTTTCAGCAGGTGGTTCGTCACCGTCCATTACATTAAGGGCAAAACCGGACTTGCGTAGGCGAGGAAAGCCGGTTAAGCCCAACGAAAGCCCTGATCTGAAAGTATGGTTATGAAGATCTCATCGGTCGAATTTGCCGGCGCGGGAGCGCGGCCAGGAGTCTATCCCAAGCTTCCATACCCGGAGATCGCTTTTGCCGGTCGCTCTAACGTGGGCAAATCCTCGTTAATTAATCGCCTCCTCGATCGGCGCATGGCCCGGACTAGCGCGACACCCGGACGAACCCAACAACTTAACTTCTTTACGATTAATAATACGTTCACGTTTGTCGATCTTCCCGGCTTTGGCTATGCTCAGGTCTCGAAGCAAGAACGCCAACAATGGCAACCGTTGATTGAAGGGTATCTTATCAATGCCGGGAACTTGCGCGGAGTCGTCCTCATCGTCGATATTCGTCGTGGACCAGAAGAGGCAGAAGAGGCACTGTGCGATTTTCTCATTCATCATCAACGGCCGTTTCTGATCGTGGCAACCAAGTGTGATAAACTCAAGCGTTCCGAGCTGGAACAGCGACGTCGGTTACTCGCCACGCAAATGAACGGCTATGCTCCTCTGCTGTTTTCTGCTGAAACTGGCAGCGGAAAAGCTGAATTGTGGCACGCCCTCTTGGAACTCCTCGCTTAATATTCTAGCTATGCCGAAGATCTCAATCATCATCCCAACTTACAATCGACACGAACTCGTACGGGAGGCGATCGCGTCGGTGATGGCGCAATCCTACCGTGATTTTGAACTGATCGTTGTCGATGATGGCTCGGGTGATGGAACTGCCGAAGTCATACCAGAGTTTCCTCAGGTCCGTTATGTCTACCAGCCCAATCGTGGTGTTGCCGCAGCGCGTAACCATGGCGTTGCACTCAGCAATGGCGAATGGCTTGCCTTCCTTGATTCTGATGACATATGGCAACCTCGTAAACTAGAACATCAGCTTGTCTTCTTTACTGCGCACGCAGAAGCGCAGATTTGCCAGACCGAAGAAATTTGGCTTCGCAATGGAGTGCGAGTCAATCCTCATCACAAACACTGCAAAACCGGAGGCGATATTTTTGCTCGCAGTCTCGAACTCTGCCTGGTCAGCCCGTCGGCAGTAATGTTATCGCGCGACTTGTTTGAGCGAACGGGTGGCTTTGATGAGAGCTTCCCTGCCTGTGAAGACTATGACTTATGGCTACGCATTGCCGTAACGCTGCCGGTCTATTTGCTCGAGATTCCATTAGTGCTCAAACGCGGCGGGCACGCCGATCAGCTCTCGCGGTGTTTCTGGGGGATGGACCGGTTTCGCATACAGTCGCTCTGTAAGCTGCTCGATACTGATATACTCTCGGTGGAACAGCGCAGATTAACCGAACACATGTTATGGAAGAAATGTACGATTCTGGCCCAAGGAGCCCGCAAGCGAGGCCAGAATGATGAACCGTACCGTGCGCTGGCGGCGGCTTACACTGGCATCGCTGCCCAAGAGGAGAGTGCTCTTGACCCAAGTCGCTGAACAAGTAGCACGATATGCCCAAGAGAAACGCCTCAGTGTGCAGACGCTCATTCGATGGCAAGCGTGGGTAGAAGAAGACCAGAGGGCATTTTTGGTCGTTGCACAGGAGCTGCAGCTTGGTGAGAATCACCTGCGCGATTTTCTTGATTGGCTGGAAGAAATCATTAGACGTGACGGAGGAACCGCGCGAAATCTGCTCGCACGACCTGAGGTTTTGCAGCCTCTCGAAGCAAAACTTGGTCGCAACGACAAACTGAAAGCCGTGAAAGAAGGACTACGCAAACTGCGCTATCCGCACCTCTGCTGTCTAGAAGAGAACCTCCGTGAGGCGGTGAAGGCGCTAGACCTAGGTGGGCGGGTGCATATATCATTTCCGCCAACTCTTGAAGGGGACGAAGTAACCATAGCAATGAAGGCCTGCAATGTGCGGGAACTGACCGAGAGCTTGTCGCATCTACAGCGGCGACTTGATGATGGGATGCTACAACGCATCTTTGATCTTCTCGATCAAGAGTAAAGAAGGAGCCGGATCAGTATGTAAGAGTTCGCCGTCAAATGTAGGTCATATGACGTTGTATCAGCCTGACGAAATTTTTGTTGAACACGGAGAGGAACACGCCCCTGTGGTTCAACGGGCCCTTTCGTTCCTGCCAGATGTACCGGTGCGGGTTGTCGATAAAGGGTGGGAGCGAGCACTCGCTGCTCAAAGGGAACGCGACTCCTTTACGGCGGGGAAACGGCGCTTATTCTTCACCCGCCAACGCTCCCCGTTTCTCGAGCACTGCCCGGCCGGGACACCTAGTCTCATCTGTTGTAACTATCTTGTAGTGAGTTTGATTTCTAACTGCCCGATGGATTGCAGCTATTGTTTTCTGCAAGAATACCTTGCCAATAACCCGACGTTGAAGGTGTTCACGAATGTCGGAGATTTACTGCACGAAGTTGCCGTTGCGGTAAACCGCCACCCTGCGCGCCACTTCCGTATCGGGACTGGCGAGTTGTCTGACAGTCTTGCGCTCGATCCTCTACTCGGCTTTTCAGCGGACTTGGTGCCCTTTTTTGCTGCCCAAAAGAATGTGCTGCTGGAACTCAAAACGAAAAGTGATTGCGTGGAGGGACTTCTTCCCTTCGATCCCAGAGAGCGTGTCGTCGTCTCCTGGTCAATAACTCCGCCAGCAATCACCGATACCGAAGAACATGGCACGGCCTCGTTTGCGGGCCGCGTAGATGCCGCATTGCGAGTGCAGAAGGCCGGTTACAAACTCGGCTTTCATTTCGATCCGCTGATTGAGTATCCAGACTGGGAAAAGGGATATCGTGACGCATTCACGCGAATTTTCTCGGCCGTTGATTCGCGTCGCGTCGCATGGGTTAGCTTAGGCAGTCTTCGTCTCACTCCGAGCCTCCGTGCCACCATGCGCCGTCGTTTTCCGCAGACACGATTACTCTCCGGTGAGCAGGTGCCGTGCGGCGATGGCAAGTGGCGAACTTTTCAAGCCTTGCGTGTCAAAATGTATCGTACGCTGATGGGTTGGTTGAAAGAAGCCGCGCCCAATGTTCCCTTATACATGTGTATGGAAACCGCCTCAGTATGGGAAAAGGTATTTGGCCGCGTACCAGCTTGTGACAAAGAAGTTGCTCATAGTCTTACGGAACCCAACCTTTCTCTCATGCCTCCACTCTCATGATGTTCTTCCGCCGACTGGCGGCCGATTTTGATCCTCAGGTCTTAATCATTTCGCTGATGACATTGGTGATTATGCTGGGATCAAGTGTCCTCTCTCCAGTTTTGCCACTGATCGCGCAAGAGTTTGGCGTTTCCTATGCTGGTGCTGGTGTTCTGGTATCTGCTTTTGCCTTGGGACGCATCCCGTTCGATTTTATTGGCGGACCCTTGGTCGATCGCTTTAGTCCGCGCTTGATTGCTAGCGGAGGGGCGGCAATTGTAGCGCTCTCTGCCGTGCTTTCTGCGACGGCCCAGAGCTTTCACGCTCTCTTATGGTACCGTTTTCTTGGCGGCGTCGGGTCAGCACTATTCACGATTACGGCGATGGCCTTCCTTGTTCGGACTGTTGCTCCCCAACGTATGGGACAGGCGATGGGATTTTACCAAAGCATGTTGTTGGTAGGAGTCTCCTTCGGCCCGGGCGTCGGCGGATTGGCAGCGAGCTTTTGCAGTAACCTGCGTGCGCCGTTTTGGGCAATGGCCTTCTTGTCTGCTGCAGTTGCAATGATGGGGATGCGCTGGATCGGTGAATTTCCTGCTACTCCTGCTGCCGCAGAAGTAGCTCCGATTGTCGGAGAGCGGGCCACGAGCTCCGCGGGGCTCGCGCAACTCTTGCGAGATTTCACTTTTTGCTTTGTCTGTCTCTTGACCTTCCTGCTCTTTAGCATTCGCTCGGGGGTGATGCTAAACTTGCTTCCGTTCTTTGCACAGCAAAAGCTGGGGCTCAGCGAGACAGGAATCGGACTCACTCAGTCATTATGCTCAGTAGCCAATTTTTGCGTGCTCTGGCATGCTGGGCGCTTGCTTGACCGAGTCGGCCGTCGCCGTGTCACCCTAGTGAGCCTCTGGATAACGGTATTGACTATACTTTGTTTTCCTCAGGCAACAACGCCATTGCTGTTGATAATCGCGAGTGCGATATTCGGTGCAGTAATCGGATATCTTGGGCCGGCACCGGCGGCGGTGATCGCTGATGTCATGCCCCCTGGCGCAGCCGGGACGGTAATGGGACTGTACCGTGGGGCAGGTGATATTGGGCTACTGGTTGGACCGGTCGCGGTCGGCTGGATTGCTGGACATTTTGGCTTCGATCCGGCTTTTATCGCAATTGCGGGAGGTACCGCCTTCGTGGCGCTCGTAGGAATTGGATCGCGCGAGACGTTACGACCGGTTCAGGCAAAAGCGGAGCCCGAGGTTCTTGTCAAACGGGCGGGAAAGCCAGTGACCAGTAGTGAATAGTCAGTGTTAAGCGGGCCAGAGAAGAGGCTCGCGGCATGTCGGACTTCTTCTCTCTCAAGGGGAGCTTATGGACCTACACCTTGCTGAAGTGTTAAGCGCAATGACCACGGGCATCTACGTGCTCACCGTCCGTGAGGGAGAGCATCTTCATGGTATGTCTTCATCTTGGGTGACACAGGTGTCAGGTGAACCGCCGCTGATTATGGCTGCCGTAGACAAACGCCACTTCAGTCACGGCTTTATCAATCGTCAAGGAGTGTTTGGCCTTAATGTGGTAGGCCAGAAGAGCAAAGCGCTGGAGGACTATTTTTTCTCAGCCGCAGCCCGGCGGCCCGATAATCTTACGCCATTCGCTTACACGATAGGAGAAACTGGAGTGCCCTTATTGGATCTCGCCATGGCCGTGCTTGAATGCCGAGTGGTGGCGAGCTATCCAGCCGGAGACCACTCGCTTTTCATTGCTACTATTGTCCGAGCGGAGATCCGTGAACAAGATCATCCGATAACGTCGCTCGATCTGCCATATGTTTATGTTGGCACGGTCATGCCACGACAAAGGAATTGACAGGACAATAGCGGCTCTGTTAGCACTCAAGAATCTCGAGCAGTAGGAGAACGTATGGAGATCGATTCTCGTGAGTTGCGCAATATCCTGGGGCACTTCATTACTGGTGTGACAGTGATTACCACCAAGGATGCCGACGGAAAACCCTTTGGCCTTACTGCCAATGCGTTCAGTTCACTGTCGTTGGACCCACCTCTCATCCTCATCTGTGTCGATAGAAAAGTCGACTGTTACGCGTGTTTTGAGCAGTCAAAGGTCTTTGTCGTGAACTTCTTGCATGAGGAGCAGGAACACTTATCTAAGCGGTTTGCGACCAAAGGGATTGAGAAATTCGAAGGTATCGATGTTCGTTATGGACATTCGGGGGCACCCATCCTCGAAGGAGCAATCGGCTTTATTGAGTGCAAGCTCGCCCATGTATACGAGGGTGGAGATCATACGATCTATGTTGGCGAGGTTCTGCATGCAACCGCCTCAGGTGAGCGGCCGCTTTTGTTTTTCAAAGGCAAATATTATCGCCTACCGAATGAGTGAATTTTACTCGGCGTAGGGGCGAGATCAACTCGCCCTCTTTTTCCCATAGCTATAGCACTTGCTTCCCCTGCACTTTTCCTTCCACGTCGATCTCATACACAATCGGCACACCAGTACCAAGATTCAACTCAAGCACCTGCTCGCGCGTGAGCCGGTCAAGGGACATGACCAGCGACCGGAGACTATTGCCATGGGCGGCCACGAGGACTGATTTCCCGGCTTTAACCTCAGGAAGGATTTCCGCCTCAAAGTAAGGCAGAGTGCGAGCGGCGGTGTCTTTGAGACTTTCCCCGCCTGGTGGTGCGACGTCATAACTGCGCCGCCAAATATGCACTTGTTCGTCGCCGAACTTTTTTGCCGTTTCCGCCTTATTGAGTCCCTGCAGCTCGCCGTAGTGACGCTCATTTAGTGCCCGGTCTTTTTCGACGGGAATCCCTGTTTGTCCAAGCACGCCGAGGGCAATTTCTAAAGTCCGGATGGCGCGCTGCAGAACCGAAGTGAAAGCGAGGTCAAAGTGAACGCCTGCGGCCTTCAACTTCTCTCCTGCCTGTCGCGCTTCTTCTTCGCCCTTCGGCGAGAGCGGCACATCGATCCAACCAGTGAAACGATTCTCTAGATTCCATTGGGATTCACCGTGGCGAAGTAGCACTAGAGTTCCCATGTATCCTCCTACCCGCGTTCGAGATGTTCTTGAACTATAGCAGATGAGCAGAGAAGGGCGACTTTGCTCTACTCAAGCAGTCGAACGCCTGAGATTTACAGCAATTCTTGTAGCCCTCTATCGTCTGCATGAGAGTGAAACTGCAATACTAAACTCACGTGGGGAGTGAGCCTTGCCATTTTCCTCTACATTGCTCGGCGAGTGAGCAATTCGAGAAAATACAGTGCCATTGCCAAAGGGATAAGATACGGTAACAAGGGTCTTTGCTCCGGCGGTGCGACAGGTTGTGATAAGGAGGCAGTATCGGGATTGAGGCTTCCTCCTGTCGCATGGGCGAGACTTTCCAAAAGTGGTAGATTCGGTTGGGGTTGTGGGACCTCTGCTGCTCGGCGAGGAGGAAGGGTGTACCCTAAGGGACCGAGGGTTTCACCAGAGGGAAGTGTGATCTCAACCCGGTAGTCATCGGCTTTTCCCGTCTGATAGATACCTTGGTAATGGCCGGGAGCGAGGCGTTGGAGGGGCAATGAAGCGTTTCCTCCGCCAGGGCTGCTCACCCGCGCCAGCGCGCTTCTTCCCTCTTCAGTCGTTCCGTAAGAAAACAGATCAATGACCAGACCGTCTTCAGTGTGTCCCAGTTCGACGGAAAAATGAGTCTCCGTATGTTTGACCTCGGGGAGACTCCAGCGCACTGTCTGTGTCCAAAATTTACCAAACCCTTCCCAGTTCACCCATGGGGCTGACCAGCGCCCATTCGCGTCGGAAGTAAAAGCCGCGGCCTTGCCTTGGCCATATGACCATGAGGCGAGGAGCAGTGGACGCTTTCCATCTGCGCGCAACGTCACGTCAACCCGGGCGCCAGCTTTCGCCTGTGCTTCAACGTATCCCTTCACCGGCGGAAACGCTCGGTTTTCCAGTCCTTTCAGTAGTGGTGACGCTGGGTTGGGGATTGGGGTCAGGTCTTTCTCCACCATGGTTTTCTCTTCGGTTTTCTTTTCGTGTAACTCTTCAACAAAGAGATCTGGGAGTGTTGAGGGATCGGTGGTGTGATGAAATGCGCCGCCACCATAATCGGCGACTCGAGAAAGCAGCCGGAGATTGGGCTCGGCGCCAACCGCGATGGTTGAGATGGTGATCTTCTCTTCTCGGTGCATGGCAGAGACCAAATCGAGGTATTCGCTGCCACTGCCACCGGTCTCACCATCAGTGAGAACAATCATATATCTACGGGTGGCGTGCTGTCGTTCGAGTTGACGTTTCGCCTCTTCGAGAGCTGGTAATAAGAACGTTCCTCCTGAGGCTTTAAGGCGCTCAAGGCGACCGTCAATGTCATTGCGAATCTGTCCCATATAACTGAGCGGGATCACCACAAACGGCTCCGTATCAAAGCCGATGACTCCCAGCAAGTCTTTGTCCTGCAAGTTCCGGGCAACGGCCCGCGCGCCTTCTTTGGCATAGAGCAGCTTGGATTCCTTCCGCATGCTGCCTGAAGTATCAATGACCAACATCACCGCAGTGTGGCGTTCTTCCTTTTGTGGGGGTGTTACGATCACTGGCAAAACCTGTTCGACTTCGGTTCCTTTATAACCGCCGAGGCCAAGACTCTCTTCGCCTCCGATCATGATCAACCCGCCGCCTTTACGGACGTAGCCGTCCAGGCCAGAGAGTAAGGAAGAAGGAAGTTTATTCCTTGCCACATTGTTAAGAATAATGGTACTGAACGAATCCGAGGAAGGAATGGTCGCCGGTCGTTCGGCAAACTCGATTGCCGTGACACCAAGGCCGTGATTAGCGAAAACACGTTCTAAGTAACGATTGTCTTGTGCTTTGTCGCTGAGGAGGAGAATCTTTTCCTTAGGGGTGACGTTGATCCAAGCGGTGGCTTGGTTATCTTGCGGTAGTGCATCTTCATGTGCTGAGCCAGGAGTAAAGACTGCCCGAAGCGGAATGAGACCGCTGTCTGAGAGCACTACAGGGTGAGTAAGCAAGGAGACTCCAGGCGTGAGGGTGACGGCTTGCCGCCAAAGGATTTTATCTTTTTCACTGACTGTCAATTCGCCGCGCACCGGCCCAGGGCTAGTATTTTCCAAGGCAATGCTAGCCTGAATCGTTTCGCCGCCAGCACTTGATGGTGGTATGCCAAGGCGCTGAATGGCAACGTTTGGTGCTGCCTCGGCAGGAGGGGGGAAAAAAGGATAAATCTTGAGGCCATGGTCTTTCAATAATGGCAGTAAAGAGAGGACGCCATTGCTGATGGTATCCCTGTCTGTCACACCATTTGTGGCCCTGTCGCCAACTTCCCAACCATCACTGAAAAAATAGATATTCCGATTCTGCGCTTCTCCGAGGAGTGTGGTGAGAGGGGCTGCTAAGTGAGTTGCGTCGAGTTGCAAATCCATAGGCGGGGCCGAGAGCAGCGCCTCAGCCTCTTGCCAGCGTATTTGCCTATAAGTTCCCGCGAAGACAAGGGTTGGCGTATCCGGCGCTGGGTGTAATTGTCGCTCGATCGTATTATGCATCCACTGTCGTTGAGAAGCAGTAAGACTATGGGAGAGGTCGAGAACGAGAAAAGGAATGCTTGTAACTCCTGGGCGGAACGTGTGAAGTCCGGCGGCCGCCAGGAGAATAAGCGTAAGGACGAGAGAGTGAAGGAGCAAGCTCAGGAACGCAGCCAATGAACGAAACGCACGCCACTGCCAAAGCCAGAAGAGCGGGAGAAGACCGAGCAAGTAGAGAAGATCAGGGTGATGAAACGCAAACGGAAGCAAAGGTAGCATGGGAAAATCTGTCCGCGAAAAGTGACGAGAGCAGCAGGGGCAGCTGAAAGAAGCTGCCCCCCTTCTCCTAGGTGTATGCGGACAGATTACTCTCTGTCCGACCTTAATTCAGATGATCGAGGTGGTAGAGCTCTGCGACGTTATCGTGAAGAATAAAGTTCTTTTCCTCTTCGGTAAGATTGGCGGTGTGCTTTTGCAACCGTTCCTGCGACCACGGCCAGGTCGAATCGCTATGGGGAAAATCATTGGCCCACATCAGCCGACCGATGTTGCACATGTCTTTCATCCTGAACGCAACCCAGTCGTCCTGGAAAGTCGTGTAAATATGTTCGCTGAAGTACTCACTCGGCATTTTGGATAGTTTTCCAGCGGTAAGCCAATAGCGATGCCGATCGTAGGCGTGGTCCATACGATACATGTAGTGTGGCACCCAGCCAGCATCAGTCTCGACGCAGACGACTTTCAATTTTGGATTGCGCTCAAAGACACCGCTCAGGATAAAAGTACCAATGATGTCTTGACAGCCACGGATAATCGACATGAATCCGTTAAGCTTCGGACCGCGAGGTGGCGCACCAATGACGTCACCTTTACTGGTCAAGATATGAAAGCTGAGCGGCATCTGAAGATCGACGGCCGCTTCGTAGAAGGAGTCGTACATAGGATCGTCATAATCGGCGACCTGCGGATTGCCGGGCATCATGACGCCGCGCAACCCGAGATCTTTCATCTTGCGTAGATCTTCGATGCCTTCTTCGACCGAACGCATAGCGGTTTGCCCGAGTCCGATTAAGCGATTCGGATGAGCTGAGGCGTATTCGGCAATCCAGAGGTTGTAAGCATCAAAACAGGCTTTTTTGTAATCATAATCGGCATGGTTGCAAAGTAACATGCCAACAGTCGGATAGAGAACCTCTGCGGCAACGCCGTCGCGATCTTGATCGGCCAGACGGGCATTGGGGTCCCATCCGCCGCGGTGCAGCTCTTCGAATTTGACACCAAAAGTTGAGAGATCCTCCGCTTTTTTCCCAGCGGCGGCAACCAGCCCCATCGGGATTGGTTGGTTAAGTCCTTCGATAATGAAAAGATCCCCTTTCTTCTCATCATTGACCATATGCGGAGCTTTATCCTTGAACTTGTGGTCGATGCGATCTGCATATGTTCCTGGTGGCTCGGTGATATGAGAGTCAGCGGAGATAATGGGCTTCAATATGGTAAATGATCCCTCCTGTCGCGTCTGAATTTTACGCAGTACGCGCGCCTCTACCTGTATAGCTGCGATTTTGTCCGGGGTGAAGTGGGGCAATTTGCCTTTGCTACCTAAATAGTCCAGCCGACATTGCCGATAGGAAAGGTATGATACGAGAACAATTCTTATCCTTTCTCAGTCGGCTTCCGTGGACTCTGCAGCTCTCCTCTATTTACTTGTGGTATTTCTGTTGGAGGCTGCCGTACAGCGAGGTGATCTTAAGCGGCTTGTTGGGTATGCCACCCTTTAGAGAAAGTCTAATCGTGGTATACGAGAAAGAGAACGGCGACTAATGCGTCTGCAGACTACTTACTGGGGGATGCGTTGTCGGAGCATGACAGACCGTGCCCCTACGGATGCTAAGGTGATAACAGACCGTTCCGTTAGCGGAACGCTGCAAGTAGTTCCTGAAGCGCAACCATCTGATTCCCTCGCGCAGAAGAGGGAACGATAATCAGGGTGTTCACCCCGCTCCCGTACCACGCCTCAATCCCCTCGCGTACATCGGCTGCAGTCCCATACAGCGTGACCTGCTGCAGCCACCGATCAGACATCAGTTGCGGGATTTTTTCTTCTTCCTTATTCGCAATTGCTGCCCGGATAGCGAGCATTTCCTCTTCAAATCCCGCTTCCATCCAGTACTGCTGATAATTGGGTAAGCGGATATAGCTCGTGAGCGTACGCCGATTGACGGCTGCGGCTACGGCTTTATCCTCAGCAATACAGGTGGGAACCATATTGCCAATCATAAAAGCCTTATCGTTGAGTTTGTTTTGCGGTAGAGCACGGAGTGATTGCGTCATGTGCAAACGCGCGGCATTCGCCCACAAAGCGCCTTGTGCGATCTCACTAGCGAGTCGAACCATGGGTTTGCGTAAAGTCGCGAGCACGATTGGCGGCAGGGCGTTTGCCTGCGGTACGCTGCTCCGTACCTCGGTAACGAATTTGCGCATGTCATCCAATGGTTTGCCGACTTGCAAGCCAAGACGCTGGTGAACTGGGCCATGACTTACGCCAATACCGAAGTGAAAGCGACCGTTCGAGAGTTCATGAATGAACGAAGCGGTCTGAGCATAATCAAATGGGTGTCGTGTATAAATGTTGGCTACGCTCGTCCCGAAAGGAATGTCATGGGTTACTTGGGCGAGTGCCGCACACCACGTCATATTATCGACCACACTGGGGCAATAGATGCCGCTAAATCCTTCGTGCTCGAACTGTTGGGCGAGTTCTAAGGTCGCTTTGCGCCGACCTGGCATGGGGGCAAGACTCACTGCGGGTTTACGAGTCATAGTCATCTCCCTGGGAAGGGAGGGCGGGCTCTGCCCTACCAAAGAGGAACTGCGCGTTATCTCTTCTCATACTGTTTGGCCCCAAACAGAAGCTCACGTGCTTTCTGATCCATTTCTTGGGGAGGGCGCATACGGTTCTTAAGTACGTCTAACCCACGCTGCACGGCCGGGCGCGCTGCGATAGTATCAAACCACCGCTTCAGATTGGCATAGTCTTCGAGAAGTTGTCCTTGGTATTTATAGAGGCGAAGCCAAGGAAACGTCGCCATATCGGCGATCGAGTATTCCCCTGCGAGGTATTCTTCCTCACTCAATCGTTTATCTATAACTCGGTAGAGTCGAGCCGCCTCATTGGTGTACCGATTAATCGCGTATTCGAGCTTCTCAGGCGCATACATACGAAAATGATGAGCCTGGCCAAGCATGGGTCCGACACCACCCATCTGAAACATCAACCATTGAATAACCGTGTAACGTCCAGCCATATCCTGTGGCATGAATTTCCCTGTTTTCTCCGCCAAGTAGAGGAGCATGGCGCCCGATTCGAACAAGGAATACGGCTTCCCTCCCGGTCCATCTTGGTCAACCATCGCCGGCATTTTATTGTTCGGGCTGATTTTCAGAAACTCGGGTGTAAATTGATCACCTGCGGTGATATCTATAGCATGAACTGTATACGGCAACCCGGTTTCTTCCAACATGATATGCACCTTATGACCATTCGGCGTTGGCCAAGTGTAGAGATCGATCATGACCAGCCTCCTTTTCCTGCCATGAATGTGAGTGTCGGCAGCCTACCTCAGCAGGGTAAGAGAAGAAAGCCCACAAATGCAGAAAGCAATGCCTTCTCTGCGGGCATTCCTGGTTGACTTGTCTCGGAAGCTCAGTAAGGTGACGAGCTTAGAAAGAGAAGAGAGGAAAGCATGAGTGATCAGCGGACCCCTGCCCGCAAGAAACTGACCTCTTCCAACGGCGGAAGGCAGAGGATTGAAGAAAAACGACTCTCACGACGTGTGCGTTTCCCGGCAGATCGCTCAATCGGGATGCTGTCGATACGGGACCGTGACTCCGGCCCGGATAATTACGCATTCTGGGAGCCTTTAGGTGAGGCACGTGGCATCGTCCTGGTGCCAGGAGGAAAAGAATTACGACTCATCATCAACCCCCAAGCGGCGACCGACCTTTCTCCGCTGAGTCAACTTCAGTCCGATGACTTGCAGTATCTGCAACTCTCGGGCACCCGCGTCTCGAATGCGGGCTTGAGTCATCTCAGTAAGTTGACAGGACTAAAAGTGCTGTGGCTCTACGATACGCCGATTAGTGACGCCGGGCTCGCGCACCTGCGCGGACTTACCGGCCTCCGCGTGCTCAATCTTCGTAGCACGATGGTCAGTGCGAGTGGGGTTGACGCTTTGCAGGCAGCGCTCCCGCAGTGCGAGTTCCGGCGTGCGTGGAAATGAGACTATGTTTATAGTATGGTCACAGTCGCTTAAGGATGGTGGGTTACGCTGCGCTAACCCACCCTACGGAACTCTTCTATTCTCTCCGTCGATGACATAGCCGAGCTGCGGGCCTTCCGAAAGAATAAGGAGTGGAGAAATTCAAACTTCAAGCCCTGACCCCAATTCCCGTGCGCCGGCAGCAAGGGAACAGTGAGTGAGAAGAATACACGCGCTTAGCCTGACGTTATACGCCTTGCTTAACATCAGGCCAGCGCTTACGCCGCACTGCTTCTGCTAATTCTCCAAGTGTAATGGGAGTAGGTCGCCACTTTGGCCTCTCAAATAAAAGACAGTAGAGATGATAGAATAGATTGAACCCCGCTTCTGGACCAAAATGCTTGGAAAGAGGGAAATGCGCCATATCGACGTCGAACTTCTCACTGAAAGCTTCCAGCAACTCTACGGCATCGGCACCGTCAACGCCTAAATCCTGCAATAAGCGAGAGTCCTCAGAGAGCCTGTCTTTTCTCTCCCCAAGGTGGCCCGCCACAAAGTCCCTCACCTTGAGATACACATTGTCTTCCATGTAAGTTCAATCCTCAGTCACCAGCAGCGCACAGTACAACCTGTGCCGCATCGTTCAGTAACAATCCTGTGCCAACGACCGGGACATATCTCCCCAGTACCCGACCAAGAATCCTGCTTTTGACAAATCCCGCTCGAGTCGGCGTCGGGACTCTTACTGGCAGCCTATAAGGGAGTAGTTCAGATAAGTATTTTGAGGCAAGCGATGTTCCCCAAGTCGAACCGCCGAATTTCGTTCCCGTTTCAAGGGTAGGCAACCCGAGAACAAATAAAGCAGAGCCGAGCACAGTTTCAACTCCAACATGCTGCTCGGCGCATTCACCTAGAATCCCGGTTTCGGCAGCAAGAATACCTGCGATACTCAGACCAACACTAACTTGCGTGAGGGTAAGACGCCCATTCGGGTCAAACGCATTGACCGGATGACTAAACACGTAATCATAAAGGTTGCTATCTCCGGCACGGAACTTAATCGGGTCCTTCGCGGTCCACCTTCCCGTCTCCGGATCGTAATCGCGAGCGCCATGGCGGACGAGGCCGGTATCGCGATCATACATTCCACCGGCAAAACCGAAGGGTTGAAAGCCGGGATTGGTATCCAAGATCACATTCCCGAACTCATCGTAATCCATGCGTTGGAGAATCGCACCGGTGGTGACATCCACGACCAACCGTGGACTGCCGAGATGATCACTGACGATGCGGTACGTCACGCCGTTCTTCACCAGGTACTGCGGGATGTTGCCCGCGCCACAGCCACAATAGACAAAGCGGCTGACCAGATTCCCACTGCCATCAAGCTCGGCCACCGGCTCTAACTGATTCTCATACAGGAAGCCTTGCACGAGACTGCCATTGACCGTCTTGCTCGACTCCAACCCTAATTTCCTTGCAACGTCCCCAATTTCCTCATGGCTCTGCCTCGACATCACGGATGGTGGCCCCGTCACCATTGAACGTCTGCCGTGAACACGAAGACACAAACAGTGAACAAGAAAACATGGGCAGGCAAGCTGCCCGTGGCACCCGGCGCTTGTGTCATAATGCAAGACCTGACCGTTCGCAGTAACAGCAGTGTGTCTAGCGGGTTGAAGTCCCGTCTAAGGAGTTGTCCGTACGCCTTGGTAGCGTAAGGAAGCAGCATTGAA
>Ga0187894_10001206_pt1 | contig 33804 bp, 21 predicted proteins | sample GBC1701081metaG_FD_136650 | JGI IMG/M metagenome (GOLD analysis project Ga0187894, IMG submission 136650) | White microbial mat communities from a lava cave in the Kipuka Kanohina Cave System on the Island of Hawaii, USA - GBC170108-1 metaG ...
CAAACGCTCGCGGGCGATCTGCTCGAAGAGTTTTACGCTGGACGTTCGCGATGGTGGTTCTGGCTGCAGGTGCTGAGCGCGGTCGCGACGGACATCGTCGTGCGGAAGCGCAGGCCCATGACGCTTGGACTCGCCGACGAGGACGCGGGATCGCGGTCGCGCGCGCCGCGGGTCGCCGTACGCGAGTCGCGGTATCTGAGCCGCACCCTGATCCGCTTTCTCAGAGGATGCGCGCTCCTGCTCCTTGGCGTCGTCATCTTCTATGTGCCTCCGGATATGTGGCGGTTGATGGCGTGGCTCTCCTTGTGGAGCCTGCTGGGAGGCGTAGTCTGCGGCATTGCGTTGGTGTTCTACCGACATCACACGACGACACCACCCGAACCGGGAGTGGACGAGACACGCATTCGGTAGGGCGTGCTGCAGTCGCACACCGGGCGCGGGCGCGCGGCGTGCGATCGGCCGTCCTACGGCGACGCGAGCGATGTCGAGGCGTCGCCGCAGTACCACTCGATCAGCCGCTGCAACGTCCGCCGATCGATGGGCGGACGGGCCGGCCGCCCCAGTGCGGCGTCGAGTCGCGCGGTCGAACTGCCATTCGGTGTTGGCGAACGGCAACCTGACTTCGAGTATCGCGGCGATCTCGTGATCCAGCAGGCTTTCCGGCCCGCTGTCGCGAACGGCCACACCGCGGCACGCCGCCATGACAGCCACCGCTTCGCCAACCGTCACGTCCAGACCGGCGGAGCCGTGGAAGATCTCCAGCGCTGATCCGGCATCCGCCCGCCCTGTCAGCGCGAGGGCATCATCCACGATGCGGTTGATTGGGACCAGGTCCGGTCTGGCGGCTGCATTGAGGGCGAGCGTCAGCGATTGGCCCCCGGCGTCGCGTACGGCGCTCATGGCTTCCACGAACATGTAGAGGCCGAAATCGCTGCGGACCGCCCAGCCGGTGTCCTCGTGTCCGACGATGCAGGACGGTCGAAACAGGGTGACTGGCAGCCGTTCGTCTCTGCTGAGCAGTGCGAGCGACTGTTCCGCGCATCGTTTCGTGACGAGATACGACGTCGTGCAGTCGCCATTGAAATGCAACGTCTCGACGACCGGTCCACCGGCGACGCCTGACACATAGGCGGTCGACACGTAAGAGAAGCGTCGACAACGGGGTGCGTGCATGACCACATGCCGATAGAGCGCCGTTGTCATCCCGACATTGGTCTCGAAGGACGACACCAGCCTTCGCCACGAGAAACTCATCTCGGCGGCGCTATGCCAGACGTCCGTCACGGTCGCAAGGCGATCGGGATCGAGCGAAGACACGAGATCGTTGGGGTCTCCATCGATGATGTCGAGGCGCGCGAGGGCCGACGGGTCGAGATCGATGCCGAAGCCCGCGGCGGCCGTCTTCACGGCGTCCCGCGTGCGTTCGCCTCCGGGATCGTGCCGCGCCAGCGCCAGCACATGCGCCGATCGCGTCAGGAGATTCGCCGCGAGGGCGCTGCCCACGAACCCTGTTGCGCCGGTGATCAGGACGCGGCGCGTGGCCACATGAGACGACTGATCCAGTGCGGGACTGAACGACTCGCGAGAACAGTCTGGCATGACGACATTTCCCCCGATCCAACGACAGTCAGCGGCCGCGGCGGCGTGGCCCTGCTGTGGACGCGAGCGAACTCGGCGACCTGGCCGAGCGTCTCAGGCTGCGATGCGGATGGTATCCATGCGCGGCCGCGGGGGGAGCTCGCGCGTATCGCGGGGGGAGTGCATCGTTCGTTCGAGCAAGCCGGCGCTGAACGGCTCCAGTGTCTCGACGTCGCGATTCAGATCGCGTCGAGTGCCACGGGAGCGGACCCGTTCAGTATTCTGCCGTGCATGTCTGTCGCGATGCCAGATACATGTCGTGCGTGTGGTCGACGGCGTCCTGAAGGCTGTCGCCACGAGCGAGCGCGGTCACGACGTTCGATATCTCATCGTTCCCGGTTGCTTACACTGGACGTCCTGACTGAGAAGCCGATCATAGCCGAAGATCCGAAGGCAGCGTGAGCGATTTTCGAAGAATGTTCGATAGCACGCGGCGAAGCGCGGCCGTCGTGTGAAGAAGTCGTGTGCACGACGAGTGGCTAGATATCGTCGGACCAGAACTCATTGGCGCCGCGTTCTCCGCGTGCGCGTCGCTCGGCCTCGCGCTTGCGTAATTCCACCCGTCGGATCTTGCCCGAAATGGTCTTCGGGAGCACCGCGAACTCCAGCCGGCGAATACGCTTGTAGGGCGAGAGCGTGGCCGTGCAGAACTCGAGAATGCTTCGCGCGACGTCGGCGCTTTCCTCGATGCCCGGCCGGAGCGCGATGAACGCCTTGGGCACGGACAGCCGGAGCGGATCAGGGCTCGGGACGACGGCGGCCTCGGCCACGGCGTCGTGTTCGAGGAGCGCGCTTTCGAGCTCGAACGGGCTGATGCGGTAATCGCTGCTCTTGAACACGTCGTCGCCGCGGCCGATGAAGCAGACGTAGCCGTCCGCGTCGCGACGCGCTTCGTCGCCGGTGCGGTACACGCCGGACGCGCTGGCGGCGTCCGTGCTCACGAGGTCGTCGACGTACGCCTGCATCAGCCCCATCGGCCGCGGCGACAAGCGCAGCGCCACCTCGCCCTCTTCGCACGCGTGACCGTCCGCGTCGAGCAGCACGACGTCGTAGCCTGGGAGCGGTTTCCCCATGGAGCCAGGTTTCACCGGCAATCCGGGCGCATTGCCGATGATGGCCGTCGTCTCGGTTTGCCCGTACCCGTCGCGGATCGTGATGCCCCAGGCACGCGCGATGGTCGCGATGACTTCCGGATTCAGCGGCTCGCCGGCACTCGCCAGCTCACGCAGTGCCGCCGGACGATCCCCCAGCGGCTCCAGCGCCACCATCCGCCACACGGTCGGCGGCGCACACAATGTCGTCACCGCCTCCTCGCGCAGCGTCTCCAGGGTGCGCCGCGCGGAGAAGCGCGCGAGGTCCTGGACCAGCACCGTCGCTCCAGCATTCCATGGCGCGAAGAAGCACGACCAGGCATGCTTGGCCCAACCAGGCGAGCTGATGTTCTGATGCACGTCTCCTTCTCGCAGCCCCAGCCAGTACATGGTCGACAGGTGGCCGACCGGGTAGCTTGCGTGGGTGTGGAGCACCAGCTTCGGCCTGGCCGTGGTGCCTGACGTGAAGTAGAGGAGCAGCGGGTCGTCCGCGTGCGTGGAGGCGTTCTCCAGCAGTGCCGGCGCCGCCCGCGCAGCGTCGAACGGCGTGAAGCCCGGCGCGCCGCCTACCGCCAGCTTCACTCGCAGGCGCTCGGGGTGCGCAAGCCTGGCTGCGCCCTGCCCATCGGTGATGATGTGCCTGACGTCGCCACGCGCGATCCGGTCGTCCATGTCGTCGCTGGTGAGCTGTGTCGTGGCCGGGACGATGACGGCCCGAGGCGGATCGCTGCGAGGACCGTCTCCCACAGTGGGACGACGTTCGTGAGCATGACGAGCATCCGGTCGCCTCGCGCCACGCCAGCGTCGCGCAGGTAGCGGGCGACGCGCCGCGACCGGTCGGCCATGTCGGCGAACGTGACGCTCTCGACGCCGGCCTCGCTGACCACGCGCAGCGCCTGCGTCCGGTTGCCACGGGCGAACTCGTCGAACCAGTGGGTCACCCAGTTGAACGCCTGGAGCTCAGGCCACCGGAAGGCGGCGTGCGCGGCATCGGGATCGCCATAGGCACGGATCAAGCGCTCGCGCGCGTCACGGAAGGCGGTGTCTGGAGTCATCAGTCGGTTTCTCGCATCATTACTGGAGTGAGGGGAGCAGTCAAGCCGGCGGCGTTCGCTTGACCGGTGGCACGCACAGGCGATGCGCAACGGCGCGAGGCGCGTGAGCGTTTGCACGTGCACGCTGTTCCGCGATTCATGAATGGACGAACGCATGGTGAACGCCTCCCGCGTCGATGGGGACGCGCGCGGCAACGGCACGCGCGTGAAACAGGCCATCCAGCCTCTGCCTACCTTGACTTTGTGAAAACGCGGCAGGCCGCGCGCCGCGGCGCTGCCGTGACATGGGAGACTGTCGCCTCGAAGCCATCTGACATCGCAAGTGAGATGCCTTTCCCGCGCAGGCGCCCGCGCACGTCTCTGCGTCTGCGTCACTTCTTATCGATTATCGCTGCAACCGCGTCCTGCAGGCCGCCGGCGTGCCGGCAGACGTGTGTCCCGAGGGGAAATGTCACACCGCGCGGACGTGATCGTCATCGGCCTGGGCGTCCTGGGAAGCGCGACGGCGCTGCGCCTGGCCCGCGAGGGACTGAGCGTCATCGGACTGGAGCGCTTCGGTCCCGTGCACGATCGCGGGGCGAGCCACGGTGAGACGCGCGGCGTGTTGCAGGCCTACTTCATGGGACCGTCATACGTCCCACTGGCCTTGCGATCGTATGACTTGTGGGAGGACCTGTCCGCCTCCTGCGGCGAGTCCGTCATCACGCGGACCGGCGGCATCTTCCTTGGCACGACGGACAGTACGTTGATTGCGGCCACGCGCGCGAGCGCCGCCGCGATGAAACTGCCGCACGAGTATCTCGATGCCGGCGACGTGCGGCGACTGTTTCCCACCATTCACGCACCGGACGGCACGGTGGGACTCGTGGATCCCAGCGCCGGATTCCTGCGGCCCGAGCGCGTCGTTCGTGCGTTGCTCGAAGGCGCCGGAAGCGCCGGCGCGACGCTGCGCTTCGGTGAAGCGGTCGAGCGCTGGCGCGAGCAGCCGGATGGCGTGGAGGTGCGGACGAACCGCGAGACATATTCGGCGGAACAGCTCGTGTGCTGCGCGGGGGCGTGGATGCCGCAGGTGCTCGGGCCCGTGTCGCCGCCGATCCAGGTTTTGCGCAAGACGCAGCTCTGGTTCGCGCCCAGCGGCAGAGACGAGGACTTTGACGCGGTGCGACATCCGTTCTGGGCCTGGGAAGCGGACGGTGACATCTATTATGGATTTCCCGTTGTCGATCCTGGACATGGACTCAAGGTCGCGCGCTACACCGGCGGGGAGCCGTGCCGCCCGGATGCGGTCGATCGAGCCATTCGCGCCGCGGACGTCGACGAAGCCGTCGCGTTTCTGAGCCCTCGGCTGCCGCGCCTGCCGCGTCGCTTCCTGCGCGGGACGGTGTGCCTCAACGACATGACGCCGGACGCCGCGTTCCTGGTGGGGCGGTTGCCCGGCCATGCGCGGACGTACGTCCTGGGAGGCACGTCCGGGCATGCGTTCAAGTTCGCGCCGGCGCTTGCGGAAGCCATCGCGGAGCAGATGAGCGGTCGGCAGACGACGGTCGACGTCGCGATGTTCGACCCGGCTCGCTTTGCCGCGGCGTCCACCGCAACGTCCGCCGCGACGGCCTCGGCAGCCGCGGCAACCTCGCCGGCGGCGCGCGCCGCGGGCGATGGGCTGCTCGATCGATTCCTGCTCACCGGCAAGAAGGCCCTCGTCACCGGCGCCTCGCGCGGCATCGGCCACGCCATCGCGCGCGCGTTTGCCGCGGCCGGCGCCGATCTGATTCTGGTGTCGCGCACGCGATCCGCGCTCGAATCGCTGGCACGCGAGGTCGAACAGGCAGGCCGGCAGGCGGTGGTGATCCCGTGCGACGTGGCGGATGCCGCGCAGGTCGACGCGATGGTGCAACAGGCCATCGCGACGTGGGGCGCGCTGGACGTGGTGGTGAACTGCGCCGGCATCGTGGCGCACGCGGGGCCGTTCCGCGACCTCACGCCGGACGACTGGGACACCACGATGCGTACGAACTTCGACGCGATCGTCCGCGTGTGCCGCGCGGTCGGGCCGCACATGCTGGCGCGCGGTTCCGGCGCCATCATCAACATGTCGTCCGTCGCGGGCCTGAACGGCGTGCCGATGCTGTCGACCTACGCGGCGTCCAAGGCGGCCATCATCTCGCTGTCCAGAACGCTGGCGGCGGAATGGGCGCCGCACGGCGTCCGCGTGAACGCGCTGGCGCCTGGATGGATCGCCACCGATCTGACGCGGAGCTTCAGCGCCAGTCCGGATCTGTCGGCGAACCTGCTGTCCGCCGTCCCGTCGGGCCGATGGGGCACGGTGGATGACGTGACGGCCGCCGCGCTCTTTCTCGCCGCGGATGCGTCGCGTTTCGTCACCGGACAATGTCTCGTCATCGACGGCGGGCTGACCGCGTACAGCGGCGGTCCCGGCCTGCTGCGCTTCCTCGACCTCGGCCGAGTGGCGCTCTAGGGTGTCGCGTCGGTCGTCCCGGTGATCCGTGACGGCCGGATCGCGTGTCACAGGAAGATTGGGTCACAGATATATCGGGTCAGGGGAGATTGGGTCATAGGGAGATTGGGCACATGGCCATCAGCGTCATTCTCTGCGTTCCAGGGCTCGGCAGCTATACGCCGGGCATGCTCCGGCAGGCGCGATTGCGGTATCCGCAGGTCGACGAAGTCTTTTCGGTGATCGATCATGTGGCGTCGCTCTATGGCGCACCGTTGCCCAGCCGCGCGTTGTTCGGCCCGACGATTCTTTCGGCGGCGGCGCTTCAGGCGCTCTCGCCGACCACGATGACGTTGACGGTGTTCGGCGCCTCGATCGCGGCCTGTCGGATCCTGACGGCGGGAGGGCTGCGCCCGTACGCGCTGTGCGGCCACAGCTTCGGCGAGATCGCCGCGCTCACGGCCGGCGGCGGGTTCTCGGTGGCGGGCGGCGCGGAGATCGTCTGCCGGCGGGCATCGGTGCTGGCGGTGGACGAAGGCCGCGACGTGATGACGGCGCTGGGCGCGAGCGAAGACGTGGCGCGGCATCTCATCGCGGCGATCGGGCGCACGGACCTCGCGATTGCCTGCCGGAACGCACCCGAAGAAGTCGTCGTCAGCGGACCCGTGGCCTCGATGGCGCGCCTCGAACACGCCGCCCGCGCGCTCGACCTCTTCGTGGCGAGACTGACCTTGCCGTACGGCTCGCATCATCCGTCGTTCATCCGGCTGATCGACGTCGCCCGCCAGACGCTGGCCGGCGTGCCACAGCATCCGCTGACGCACACCGTGTATTCACCCATCCTCAATCGCCGCTACACCGATACGGATACGTTCACGAACGCGATTGCGGAAGGCAGCGCGCGGGCCGTGTCGTACACCGCCTGCGTCAGGCGGCTGCATGGCGAAGGCGCGCGCGTCTTCATTGAAGCGGGCCCGGGCAGGGCGATGACGCGCTGCGCGCAGCTCACGGCGCCGGGCATCCGCGTCTATGCACCGCTCTACAATCCAGACGAGGAGATTGCGCAGTTCGAACTGCTCGAGCGGGAGATCTCGTCGGCCATGGCCCGCGCGACGCTGCCCGCCGTGGCGCCTCCGTCACCTCCGGTGCAGATTGCGCCGCCGCCGCTCGCTCCCACTCCGATCGTTCTGGCGCCGCCCGCGCCGACGCCGATCCTGACGCGGCCGCTCGCTTCTACGCCGCCCGCTCCCGCGCCGATCCTGTCGACGCCGCCCATGCTGCCTCCGGCAGCGTCGGCTCCGGCCGTCCGAGTCGACGCCGGACCGTTACGTCCCGCGCGCGCCGCGCTGCTGGAGGAGCTGCGCCAGCGGTACGCGGCGGCGCTGGATTATCCGCCCGAGTTCCTGGCCGAGGACACGGAGCTGGAAGCGGAGCTCGGGGTTGATTCGCTGAAGCAGACGGCGCTGCTGACGCGCGTGTTCGAGCAGTACGCGCTCGCGCCGCCCGACACGGGATTCCGGGTGTGGGAGTATCGGACGCTCGGCCAGATCGCCAATCTCCTCCTCTCCGCGCCGGCGGCGGCGCCCGCGCCCGCGTCATCATGAGCGTCCTGGATCGGCCATCGCCGCGCATCGTTCTGGTGACGGGCGGCGCGCGTGGCGTGGGCCGCGCCGTGTGCCGGCGGTTCGCGCAGCACGGCGATCACGTCATCATCAATTACTTCCATTCGCCCGAGGCCGCCGAGGAGATCCGCCGCGAGTTGAGCGACGCGGGCGGATCGGTTGAACTGCAGCGCGCGTCAGTCGCCCACCGCGGCCAGGTGTCGTCCATGTTCGATGCCGTCCGCGAACGGTACGGTCGGCTGGACGTGCTCGTCAACAACGCGGCGGCGGGCGCGCTGCTGCCGCTGGACGAGGTCGATGACGCGCTGTGGCAGCGGGCCTTCGATACGAACGTGCGCGGCGCGCTCTGGTGCTCGCAGCACGCCGCCCCCCTGATGTCCGACGGCGGCGCTATCGTCAATCTCTCATCGCTCGGCAGCTCGCTGGTGATCGGTCACTATGCCTGCGTCGGCGCCACCAAGGCCGCACTCGAAGCGCTGACGCGCTATCTGGCCGTCGAGTACGCGCCACGGCGCATCCGGGTCAACACCGCATCCGGTGGATTGATCGACGGCGAGATCGCGGGGCGATTTCCCGACGCGGCAGGCTTGCGTGGCGTGGTGGAAGCGTCGACGCCGTGGCGGCGCCTTGGCCGCGAGGACGAACTCGCGGCGCTGGTGTTCTTCCTGGCATCGCGTGACGCGGCCTGGATCACGGGCCAGGTCGTGATCGCCGACGGCGGCCTGTCGCTCGGCGCGACCCTGCTCTCGCCACCGTCGATGCCGCATGCGGCGCCGCGACAGGACACAGCGGCACGACAGGACACAGCGTCGTTGCGTTCGCGGCCGGAACTGTCCGAGGACGACAGAGCCAGAAGGAAAGGCGACAACAGGGAAGGCGACAGCAGGGAAGACGAGGAGCACGAGGCGGCGATTGCGGTCGTCGGGATGGGCCTCGTCGCGCCGGGCGTGAACGATCCGGAGGAGTTCTGGCTGGCGCTGCATCGCGAGCAGCACTTCTTTTCCGAGCCATCGCGCTTTCCCATCGATCATTTCTACTCGGCTGCCGCCGCGGCGGAGGACAAGGCCTACTGTCGCACATCGGGCTACGTCACCGCCTTCCAGCCGCATCCGCGCCTTGCGGCGGAACTGCTACGCGGCGACATCGCGGCGGCGCACGAGCGGACCGCGTTGTGGCTGCGTCACTGTCTGCACCAGGCGCTCGCGGACGTGTCGATCGATGGCGCGCGCGCGTTCTTGGCCGTCGGTTACTGCGTCGAAGGAAGCCACGAGCTGGAGGAAGCGCTCGTCCATGCGGCCTTCGCGCGCCGATTGTCCGCGGCGTCGGCCGATGTGGCGGGTGTCGCGGACGCCGTCGCGCGGTTGCGGCGCAGATATCGTGCGTCGCCGCTGGCCGCCGCCGAGTTCCTGCCGCATCGCATCTTGCGCCACGCCGCCGCCGGCCTGCTGCCCGAGCGCACCGAGATGCTGACGGTTGATACCGCGTGTTCGTCCTCGCTGTATGCGATCGACCTTGGCATGAAGGCGCTCCGCGACGATGAGTGCGACGTGGCGGTGTGCGGCGGCGCGTTCGCGTATTCGGCGCGCAGTCTCGTGCTGTTCTCGAAGGTGACCGGGCTGTCGCGCAGCGGCGAACTGCGCGCGCTCGATCGACAGGCCAGCGGTGTCGTCTTTGCCGACGGCGCCGGCCTCCTGATGCTGAAGCGACTCGATCGCGCCCGCCGCGACGGCAATCGCATTCTCGCGGTCATCGAGCGCAGCGGCCTGTCGTGCGACGGCGGCGGCAAGGCGATCTATGCCCCGAGCGAACGCGGACAACGCCTGGCGCTCGCGCGCACGTATCCATCCGACACGGCCGCCGTGGACTGGATCGTCGCGCATGCGACGGGCACGCGGGCCGGCGACGAATGCGAGATCACCGCGCTCGACCAGGCCATGACGGGCACGCCGCCGGTGTTCCTCACGTCCAACAAGGCGCTGATCGGCCACACGGCGTGGGCGGCGGGTGCGGTGTCCGCGGTGCACGCCGTGCTTGGCCTTCAGCATCGCGCGGTGCCGCCGCAGCCGTACGTGTCGGAGCCGCATCCCGCGCTGGCCGGCACGCGGTTCCGCGTGCCGTTGGAACCGACGCCGCTGCCCGTGCCGGCCGACCGGCCTTTGCGTGTGGGTGTGTCGGCGTTTGGCTTCGGCGGCACCAACGCGCACCTGGTGCTGTCCACGGATGACGGGACGACTCCCGCGCGACGTTCGCCTGCGACATCTGTCGCGACCGATGAAATCGTCATGGTGGGCTGGGCCGTCGATCTGCCGGGCGCGCCCACGCCGGACCGCGTGCAGGCGTGGCTCACGGGCGCTGCGCCGGAGCCGCCGGCCAGTTTCGGAGACGAGTACCCGAGACCGGATCCTCGTGAAGTCCGTCTGAGCGGCGCGCTGCTGCGCATGATCGATCGCAGCCAGACGATGCTCATTCGCGCGTACGGCCACTTGTCGCGAGAGGTGCAGCAGGCCTGCGCCGGTTCTCGGGACACCGTGGGCATCATCGTTGGCCACATGGGGCCGACGAGACGCGCGGTGGAATACGCGATGCGCTGCTACCTGGATGACGTGGCCGCGGTTGTCACCGACGCGCCCGCGGTCGTACATGCGATGCAGCGTGTGCGTCAGGAGATCCAGGCGTCCGTGCCGGCCAGCACCGAGGACGCGTTTCCTGGCATGCTCCCCAACATCATTGCGTCGAGGCTGGCGAGCTTTGCCGATTTTCGCGGACTCAACGTCACCATCGATACCGGGCCAGACGCGTCGCTCGATGCCGTGCGATCGGCAGAGCGGTATCTGCGTCACGGGGATCTCGACGTCGCGGTGGTGGGAGCCGTCAACGGCAACACGATGCCCGAACTGTCCTCGGTTCTCACCGGAACCGATCCGGCGGCCGCGCAGGCCGCAACGAAGGCCGTGGAGCTCGCGGAAGGAGCATTCATTCTCGTCCTCACCCGCGCGTCCGTCGCGAAGACCCATGCGCTGCCGATCCTCGCGCGCGTGCGCACGGGACATCGCGCCGTGCGGGATGAGGTCGATCCGCCCGATCGAGAGAGCAGGCGAATCGGCGACGGCGTCCCGTCAGCCCACACACGACGCAGCTATCTCGGCGCCGACGGCCTCGTCGCGCTCCTGGCGCTCATCGCCACGGGCACGCGGGCCCGGCTGCGGTCAGCGGAGGAGTGGGGCCCCTTCGTCGATGTCGACCCCGTGTCCGCATCCGTCGAGTCGTCGACGAAGACCGAGGCTCGTCCCGACATGCTGCCGGTGATGCGGACGCGCGTCGAGTGGCAGCCTGCGCCGGCACGTCCGGCGCGCGTGCCGGACTTTGCGCTTCCCGAGCACACGCTGATCGTGTCGCACGCGGGTGTGCTGGACGAGCGGTCGCTCGGCGCTCGCGTGTCGGTCGTTCATCCGCTCTCAATCGACGCGTCGGAGGCCGAACTGCGCGACGCGATCGCGCGGATCGCGCACCCGTGGCGGCACCTTCGTGTCGTGGTGGATCTCGGCGCGGAGGACTGGCCGGCGTGGCTGCTGCCGCTGCACGATCTGCTGTTCGTCGCGACGAAGGCCTGGGCCGGCCAGCCGGCCGCCAATCCGCTTGCGAACCCGCCCGTGAACGCGTCGGCGACGGAAGGCCGGTCGCCGATGTCCAGGCTGTCGTTCCGCGTCCTCGTGCTGCGCGGCATCCGCGACGGCGTCCCGCGTCCGGCCTCGGGACTGTTCACCGGATTCGTCAAGGCCGTCAGCCGCGAACGTCCCGATCTGACCTGCCACTGCGTCCTGACGGATCACGCGGACGTCGACCTGGGATGGCAGATGCTCGCTGCCGAATCCGGCCTGTCCCATGTCCTGCCGGCGGCCGGCTACTGCGGAGGGCAGCGGTGGGCCGCAACATTTCATGTCGAGGCCGAGCGTCTGTCGACCAAGGCGCCGCCGGATTCATCGGCATCGCCGGAGCCGGCGTCGATGCTTCTTCCTCGCGATGCCGTCATCCTGGCGATCGGCGGAGCACGCGGGCTGACCGCCGAATGCCTGCTGGCGCTCGATCGCGCTCGATCGCCGATCCTGTATCTCATCGGCCGTTCGCCGCTACCGGATGTCGATCCGACCCGCCTGCCCACGCAGATCGACTACCTCCGCGCGCATGCGGCGCGCGATGCCGCGGTCGATCGATCCGCTCTGATCGCGGCGTATCAGCGCCTGCGGGCCGGCGCCGAGGCCCGCCGCAACGTCACGAGGCTGGCGGCGCGCTACGGCGCGGACCGCGTTGCGTATCTGGCGTGCGATATCACCATCCGCGAGCAGGTGCGGCAGACGATCGATGCCATCTTCGCGCGCCACGGTCGCATCGATCTTCTGATCAACGCCGCCGGCCTGCACCGGCCGGGCGATGTGCCGACCACGAGCCTGAAAGATTTCCGTATCGTCCGGGACACGAAGGCGCGCGGCTATCGTCATCTGCGCGATGCGCTGGCGGGACGCCCGCCGGCCCGGTGGATGAACGTCGGCTCGCTGCTGGCGACCATCGGATGGCCGGGCGAGAGCGCCTATTGCGCCGGGAACGACTACCTCGCGTCCAGCGCGCAGTGGCAGACACGCCACGAACGCGCCCGCGAGATCACCATCGCCTGGCCGCTGTGGACCGAGGCCGGCTTCGCCGCTGAACCGCTCACGCGCGATCTGGTGCAGCGTCAGGGAAGGTTGACCGGTCTGTCAATCGCGTCGGGCAGGACGATCTTCCGCGCCGAGATCGATCGCGCTGCGGTCGACGCCGAAGTCGCGTATCTCGGATCCTCCGAACGGGCGCTGCTCGACGTCCACGTCGACCGCCTGTCAGCCCGCGGATTCTTCCTCGATGCGCGTTCGTCCACCTGGACGCCCGAGATCGCGGGACGCGATGGCTATCTGCGTCACCATCTGCTCGACGGCCGGCCCGTGCTGCCAGGCGCATTCGCGCTGGCGCTGGTCGCGGAGGCGATCTCTGATGTCACACGAGGCAGACGTGTGCTGCTGCGCAACATCGCGTTCCATCTGCCGATCTCGCCAGCCGTTCGCGATCTCAGGCAGGTCTACGGCGTGGAGTTGTCAACCGGCGAACGGTCAACCGGCGAACGGGACGTGGAGCACGCGTCCGGCGTGCCGACGATGCCGATCGACTTCCAGATCGTTCGTCGATTGCCACCGTCGACCGGGCGACCTGCGGACGTCGTGCGCGTCTGCGCGACAGGACAGTTGATCGTGCAGGGCGAAGATGGTGCGGGCCAAACGCGTGGCGTGCGGTTGCCGACGGTGAGTCGATCGCTACGGGGACCTTTCTTTGCCGGGTCGTCGCGTCTGCGGCTCGACGGTCTCTTTGCGTCTCTTGCGGACGTTCGAGCCGAGCATGGACAGGTGCACGCGCGGTTTGCGCCCGACCTCGGTCTCTGGGCCAGCGCGCTCGCGCAGTTCGTCCTGCCTGGGTTGCTCATCGACGCGATGATCCAGGCGTCCGCGATCGGCATGATGAGCGCGGCCGACGTGGTGGAGGAGCCGATCGTCGCGGGCGTGTCCCGCGTCGAGTGTGTGTGCCGTGACAACGACTACGTGTTGCTTGAACGGTACGGCACGGAGATCCGCATCGGGACTGAGAGCCGCGAGGCCGGCGGTCCGGGCGACGCGGCGGGCGTGGTGGCCGTGGCGCCAGACGGGCGCGTTCTTGCACGGCTGTCCGGTCTCTTGACCAGTGGCATCCGGATCGGCATCGCGGCCCGGACGCCTGAGCATCCGATGAGGGCCTGACGCATGGTGACTGCTCACGAGAACGACCTCCGCCGGCGCCGGGGTCTGGCGAAGCTGCATGACATGGCGGGCATTGCCGCGCTCGACCAGTTTCGCGCGACGCTGATCGACATCGCCCCGGACCTCGCGGATTACATCGTCGATTTCGTCTATGGGGACGTCTTCAGCCGGCCCGGCCTGTCGTCCCGCGATCAGGAGATCGTCACGCTTAGCGTGCTGGCCTCGTCCGGCGGTTGCGAGGCGCAACTCGCGCTCCACGTGCAACTCGCGCTGAACGTCGGCATGGATCCGGCGGAGATCGTCGACGTGTTGATTCATGTCGCACCCTACGCCGGGTTTCCGCGTGCGCTCAATGCGGTCGAGGTCGCGCGGCGTGTGTTCGTGGCGAACGGCTTGATCCATCCGAGGCCTCAAGACGCCGCCGCCGCGCGGCCCTGACGAGACGTCGGATTACGGCGGACGTGTGGCGGTGGCGTTCGTGCCGGCCGCCCACACGGATAGCCGTCCGGTTCGCCCGCGCGTCCTTCGGCGAGGCTCGTGTACACGTGCATGTGACTGAGGAGAAACGCCGGGTCACCCGTGGTCGTAGGTCCAACAGTGACCGCCATCCCGCTCCGCGCCCTTGTCCTGCTCCTGGCGGCCGTTCCCGCCGCGGCGTGCCGAACCACCACGCCAGACGCGCCGACGCCGATCGTCCAGCCGGGCGCGCCCGGCCAGGCGAGCCGGATCATTTCGGCCGACAAGGCCGCCGACCTCTCGCGCGTCCAGTTCACCGCCGCCGACGTGCGCTTCATGCAGGGTATGATCGGACACCACGCCCAGGCCGTCGACATGACGGCGCTGCTCCCGTCGCGCACGGCGAGCGAGGACATGAAGAAGCTCGCGCTGCGGATCGAAGTGTCGCAGTCGGACGAGATCGCGATGATGAAGCACTGGCTCGAGGCGCGCGGGCAAGAGGTGCCGGGACCACACGTTATGCACGGGCACGGCGCGGCGCTGATGCCGGGCATGCTGACCGCGGACGAGATGACGCGCCTCGCGGACGCCACGGGCGTCGAGTTCGATCGGCTGTTCCTCGAAGGGATGATCAAGCACCACGGCGGCGCGTTGACGATGGTGCAGGAGCTGTTTGCCGCGCCGGGCGCCGGCCAGGAGTCGGAGATCTTTGCGTTTGCGTCCGACGTCGACGCCGATCAGCGCATGGAGATCGAGCGCATGCAGGCGATGCTCGCGGCGCGCGCCGCTCCGCGCGGTCCGATGAGGCAATGAAGCGATGGTACGACGAGCGTTGATGCGACGGGCTGATGCAATCACGCGCGGCTCTTCTTTTTCCTATCGAGTCTCTCTGACGAGATCGAGGTCCTTCATGACGTCCGAAGCGATCACTCCCCGACAGCGTGGCAGCGGCTGGATGGCGGGCGCCTGTTTGCTCAGTGTGGCGGGCGCCGTCGCGCTCGGCGCGCTCGACGGGCGCGCGCGTGCGCAGGAACAGCCCAAGGGGCCCACGGCGGCTCCCGCGGCATCTACCACGTCGTCGTCGGCATCTTCCGATCCACGCGTCGGCCTCAAGGCCGGATTCAAGGATGCCGGCACCGCGGCCCGCAATCTGGAGCTGATTGCGAGCCTGCCCAGACCGGATGGCTTCTTCAATCTCCAGGCGCCGTCCGGCAATCCGGTACCGCCGGAGAGTCCGCGGGATGAGGAAGACGAGCCGGACGCGACGCGCACCGGGACCGCTCAGCGGCCCGACGCCAGACCGGACGCTGCGGCGTCGGCGGCGACTCCCGCGCATCATCACGGCGCAGCGCCCACTCCCGCCGCGCCCACTCCCGCCGCGCCCACTCCGGCTGCGCCAACTCCGTCCGCGCCGGCGTCCGCGGAGGCTCAACCCGCGTCCGCTCCCGGCGTGCAGCCGGGGACCGACGCGGCGCGCGCTCGCCGTGCGATGGAGATGGGCCTCGCCTTCGTGAACACCGACCTCGCGTTTCATGGCACGCACGTGTTCCTGGGCAACTTCAACGGCTTCAACATCTACAATCTCGACAACCCGAAGAAGCTGAAGCTCGTTTCCTCGATCGTCTGCCCCGGCGGACAGGGCGATCTCTCGATCCACGGCAACCTGCTCGTCATGTCCGTCGAACAGACGCGCGGCCGCCTGGACTGCGGCACGCAGGGCGTCGAGGCCCCGGTCAGCGCCGAGCGCTTCCGCGGCGTCCGCATCTTCGACATCAGCGATCTCAAGAAGCCGAAGCAACTCGCCGCCGTGCAGACCTGCCGCGGTTCGCACACCCACACGCTCGTGACCAACCCGCGCGACCCGGCGAACCTCTACATCTACGGCTCCGGCACGTCGAGAGTGCGGTCGGACGAGGAACTCTCCGGCTGTTCCGACAAGGATCCAAAGGAGGATCCGAACACCGCGCTGTTCAGCATCGACGTCATCCAGGTGCCGCTCGCCGCGCCGGACCAGGCGAAGATCGTCAACCGGCCGCGCATCTTCGCGGACGAGCAGACCGGCGCGCTCTCGGGCCTCTGGCAGGGCGGGAATCATGGGACGGGCACGCAGTCCTCGCGCATGACGAATCAATGCCACGACATCACGGTCTTCCCGGAGATCGGCCTCGCGGCGGGCGCCTGCTCCGGCAACGGCATCCTGCTGGACGTCTCGGATCCGGTGCATCCGAAGCGCCTGGATGCCGTGACCGACAAGAACTTTGCCTACTGGCACTCCGCGACGTTCAACAACGACGGCACGAAGGTCATCTTCACCGACGAGTGGGGCGGCGGCGTGCGCCCGCGCTGCCGCGCGACCGATCAGCCCAACTGGGGCGCCGACGCCATCTTCAACGTGGTCGACCGCAAGCTGCAGTTTGCCGGCTATTTCAAGATGCCGGCGCCGCAGACGGACCAGGAGAATTGCGTCGCGCACAACGGCTCGCTGATTCCGGTGCCGGGCCGCGACATCATGGTGCAGGCCTGGTATCAGGGCGGCGTGTCGGTGTTCGACTTCTCCGACCCGGCGCATCCGCAGGAGATTGCGTTCTTCGATCGCGGTCCGCTGGACGCGAAGCAGTTGATCCCGGGCGGCTACTGGTCGACGTACTGGTACAACGGCCTGATCTACGGATCGGAGCTCGCGCGCGGCATCGATGTCTTCAAGCTGAAGCCGAGCGAGTGGCTGACGCAGAACGAGATCGACGCGGCGCTGCTGGTGCGATGGACGGAGTTCAATCCGCAGGAACAGCCGAAGGTGACCTGGCCGGCGGTGTCCGTCGTCGCACGCGCGTATGTCGATCAACTGACGCGCAGCCAGAGCCTCACGTCCGAGCGCGTCGCGGCGGTGGACACGGCGTTGCGCCGCGCCGACAAGCTGAAGTCCGCGAACGACAAGGATGCCGCCGCGGTGGCGACGGAGCTGGACACGCTGGCGACGCAGATCGCAGGCGACGCTGGCAGCGCGACCGGCCGCGATGCCGCGCGGCTGCGATCGCTGGCGTCGACGATGAAGGGACGCGCCGCGGCGTTACGCTGATCGCGTCGCGTGCGTCGATGGTGCGCGGGGCGCGCCGCGCGACAATCCGACTGGGAAAAAACGGGCTGGTCGAGGCACGGCATCGCGTTCTCCGCACACGTTCACCAGGACGGAGGTTCTCATGTCGATGACGATCCGCATCTGCCGGCGCCTGCTCGGCGTCGCCGCGCTCGCGACAATGGTCTGGGTGGCCCCGCCTGCCGTGACGGTCGACGCGCAGACGTCAGCGGGTCAGGAGAGTTGCTGCCAGGAGCGCTGCTTCCAGGCGATGAACGTCTGCGTCGCAAACTGCGCCGGCGATTCCGCGTGCGTCACGGCCTGTCGCCGCACCTTCGGGCAGTGCATCTCCCGCTGCGGTCCGCTCAGGCCATGCCCGTAAACGCGCGTCGACCGATCTGATTCCTGTTCCTCTGGACGCGTCGAACGGTGTCGTCCGCCGCGGAGGTGGCACGCCTTCGACGTGTCGCCCCTCCGCGACGCGTGACGCGCCGAGTCAGGCACCGCTCCACCACCGTGCCCCGTTCTCCACGCTCAGTGTGGGAGCGGTCTCCACGAGTTGTGTCACAATCGGATTCTGTTCAAGGGACCGAATTCTGCTTGATAGAATCATCGCCCGGCGCACGAGGTGTCTGGTGGCGCCGGATGCGCGGGAGGACCGATGGCCTGTCAGGTCGGGACGACTGACTCGATGACGCACGATCGCGGCGCCGCTCTGTTGCCGCGCGGCCGACGGCGAGGACGCGCGGCGATCGTGGGGGCGCTGCTGACGATCGGCTGGTCGGCGGTTATCTGGGCGCAACGCGCGCCGGCGCTGGCCTTTCGGGAGGACTGGGCGATCTCACCTCCAGCCACGCCGCTGACCCAGACGCATGTCGTGAATCGCGACCTGACGGTGGCGTTGTATGGACCCGGCGCCGCGCACGTCAAGAAGAGCCATCACGATCAGCCGGCCGACGATCCCTATTACGTCTGGTCGGGTGAGACGCCGGCGCCGTGGGCCGTCGCGCTCCGGCATCGCGTGTCGGCGATGGATCTGCGCGGCGCGGCTCGCGTGCGCTGGCGGGCCAGACAGTCCGGGTTCCACGAACTGCGGCTGATCATCAAACTGGCAAACGGCGCCTGGCTGATCGCGGCGCAAGCGGACGGGCCGTCAGCGGACTGGCGCGAGAGCGAGATGCGCCTCGCCTCGCAGCGCTGGTACGCGCTGGACATCACCCGCATTGCGGAAGGGCGGCCGGTCGATTCCCCGGATCTCTCGCAAGTCGACGAGATCGGCGTGACCGATCTGCGCGCCGGCGCCGGCACGCCGGCGAGCGCGCGGCTCGATTGGATTGAAGTGTACGGCACACTCGTCCCGCGTGACCGATGAACGCGCCCGCCCGTCGCGCAGGTTTTTGGATTCTGATAAACAGAATGCATTTGACACGGCAGAATATGATGGACTCCTCGACGCATCGCGTAGCCGCCTCGGAGGGTTCGAGTGGTCGTCACGCCCGTCTCACATCGCCAGCCGTCCGCCGCACTCCCGCGGTTCGCGCTGGTGCTCCTGCGCACGCTCGTCGCGTGGCACTTCCTCTATGAGGGCTACTACAAAGCGATGCTGCCCGCGTGGTCGGGCGCCGGCGATCCGCTGGGGCCGTGGAGCGCCGCGAGCTACCTCGCGGCGGCGTCCGGCCCGCTCGCCGGTCTCTTCCACACACTCGGCTCGCCACCCCTGGCCTCCACGATCGACACGCTGGTCATCATCGCGCTCATCGCCGTCGGCCTGTCGTTGATGCTCGGCCTGTTCACACAAGCCGGCTGCGGCGTCGCCCTGGCGCTCCTCACGCTGTTCTATCTCGCCCACATCCCGTTGGCCGGCGTCCTGGAGGCTGGCGCGGAGGGCGCCTACCTGCTGGTGAACAAGACGCTCGTCGAATGGGCGGCCGTCGTTACGCTCTGGACACAGCACACGGGCCGGATCGCGGGCCTGGACTGTTTGATCGCCCGCGAGATCCGAGGCACGCACGACCAGCCGCCCGGGCACGAACGGCTTGCCGAAGGGGCCGCGCTATGACGCTCACCGACGAAGAAAGACGACGCGGCCGCCGCAACTTCCTCAAAGCGCTCGCCGGCGTGCCGCCCCTGGCGGCGTTCGGCGCCGCCGCCGTCCTGGACGGGCCCTCACGGGGCGGTCCGGTCAAGGCCGGGTTCATCGGACCGGGACGACAGGGGAAGGTGCTGCTCGGCCAGTGCCGTCGCGAGTTCATCGACCTTCGGGCGATCTGCGACATCAATCCGCGGAATCGCGCGGAGGCGGCCGAGGGCCTGGTGAAACTCGGATGGCCCCGGCCGACGCTCTACGAAGACTGGCGCGAGATGCTCGCGAAGGAAGACATCGAGGCCGTCCTGATCGCGACGCCGTTGTGGACGCATGCCGAGATGGCCACCGGCGCGCTCGCGTCGGGCCGCCACGTCCTGGTCGAGAAGATGATGGCGTACGACCTCGAAGGCTGCGCGCGCATGGCCGAAGAGGCCCGCACGCGACGGCTCGTCCTCGAAATCGGCTACAACCGGTTCTACGCGCCGCACTATCAGGCCGCGTACGACCATGTCATCCAGGCGGGCGTGATCGGCGACATCTTCCATGTCCGTTTGATGTATCACCGCAAGCAGTCGTGGCGCCGCACCAGTGCGCCCCCCTCGCCGGACTACAGCCCGGCACGCTGGGGCTATCCGACCTGGGATCATCTGGTGAACTGGCGGCTCTATCGCCAGTACTCGCAGGGCCTCGTCGCCGAACTCGGCGGCCATCAGATCGGCACGACCTGCCAGTTTCTCGGCAGCGCCCCGACCCATGCGCTCGGCAGCGGCGGCACCTACCGCTTCACGGATCGCGAAGTGAACGATCACGTGTACGTGATCCTGGAGCATCCGAAGGGGCGGACGGTGACCTTCTCGTCGATCGAATCGAACGACTTCGATCACATCACCGAGCAGTTCATGGGCACGAAGGGGACGTTGGTGATCGGCTCCGAAGGTGAGGTCATGCTCTTCACCGATACCGATAGCACCACGCCGACCGGCATCGAGGTGACGAGGAAGGATGGTAACGCCGTGCTCGACGCGTCCGAGAGCCGCGTGGCGGATGCCCGCGGGCGACCGGCCGCGCAGCCCGGCGCGGCGGGGACCGGCGGCGAGGATCGGTTATTGCCGTATCGGCTGGAGATCGCGACGTTCTGTTCGGCGATCCGTACCGGGACGCCGCTGCGGTGCGGGGTCGAACGCGCCGCGCAGATCACCGCGACCTGCGTCGCGGCGAACAAGGCCATCGAGACCCGCACGCATGTGCCCGTCGCGACATTGACCTGACGAGGTGCTGTCCACCATGACGATCACGATGTTCGCGGACCCCACGTCGCTGGGCGCGGCCGCCGCGGCGCACGCGGCCCGCGCGGTCAGGGATGCCGTAGCGGCGCGCGGCGTTGCCCGCGTGGTGGCGGCGACCGGCCGACCGTGGCGGCGGTGCCGACGCAGGCGATCTCGATGTCGTGTCGCCAGATGCTGAAGGCGCGCGAGATCATCGTCTGCGTCCCCGACAAACGGAAGGCGCGCGCCGTCCGGCAGGCGTGCGAGAGCGAGATCGCTCCCGCGGTGCCCGCGTCGATCCTGCGCACGCATCCGGCCGTCACGCTGTATCTGGACCAGGAATCCGCGTCGGAACTGTCGACTCGTCCGCCGCTGGCCCAGACCGCGGCCGTCGCCGATCTCCGCCCATGACGTGGCCCGCGCCTGCGGTGTCTCGCCGCACGTTTCTCGGCACCGCGTTGGCCGCTCCGCCCCTCGCCTGGTCCGGGGCGGGCGGAGACCGTCTGTCTCCGTTGCCCGGCCTGTCGATCGAGCCGTCGGCCCTGGCCATCGAGGCGCTTCAGCGCCGCTATCGCCGCGAGCTGTTTGACGAAGTGCTGCCGTTCTGGGAGCGATACGGGATCGACCCCACGCACGGCAGCGTCATCTGCGCACTGGACCATGACGGCACGCGTGTCCGAGACGAGACGTTTCTCTGGTTTCAGGCGCGCGGCTTGTGGGTCTACAGTCATCTGCACCACCTCTGTCCGCACGATCCACGCTGGCTTGCCAGCGCGACGCGCGTGGCGGCCTTCGCGCGACGCCACCTGCGGCAGGCCGATGGATCCTGGGCCCAGCGCGTCACGCCGGCAGGCGCGCCGATCGAACCGTCGAATCCGGCGGACGTCTCCGGCCTCCTCTACATGGCCGAGGGGCTGCAGGAGTATGGCGCGGCGGCGGACGATCCGGATGCGCGCCGCCTGGCGCGAACCCTGCTGCGAGATGCGTGTCAGGCCGCGGACGCGGCGCCGCTCGCGACTCGGGCGCTCACGGCGATCGTCGAGCATCACTACAATCCGGAGACCGGATTGAACGATGAAGCGGTGAACGCGGATCTCTCGCGCGCCGAGACCGCCCGCGGCCTGACGATCTTCGGTCACAGCCTGGAGGCGCTCTGGATGGCGCTCGATGAAGCGCACCGGCGCGGCGATCGGCGCCTGGTCGATCTCTGCGTGACGCGGATCCAGCGTCATCTGGACGTGGCGTGGGATCGCGTGTACGGCGGGTTGTCGCATGCCATCCGCGTGAACGGCGGCGGCTACGCCTGGCCGCCCGAGCGGCCGGTCGGGACATCGCTGGCATTCAGCTACGTCGGCGAGTTTCATTACATGAAATCCTCCTGGGCGCTGCTGGAGGCGCTCATCGCCACGAGCCTCGTGCTGGAGCATCGCCCGTCGGCCTGGGCGGCCGACGCGTTCGTCCGCATCCAGGACACGCTCGACCGGTTGTTCTCCCTGCGGGCACGGGGCTCGCCGATGTATCGGCTGTTTGCCGATCGCGACGTGCGTGCCCAGGCGCACGCCACGCGACAGGACAATTATCATCATCCGCGCGCGCTGATGCTGGTGCTCGAGAGTCTGGACCGCCTGCGCGCGGCAGGGCGGACGACGTTGATGGCATGATCGCCATGATGATCCGATTTGCAGGGATCCTGATGTGGTATGGGGGCCTGGTGCTGTGCGCGGGCGCGCTGGGGGGCGCCGCGCCGCCCGTCGCCGCGCCGCTGCCCGCCGACCTCGTGGTGATCAACGCCAAGGTGATCACGGTGGATCCCCAGTCGCGCATCGCGCAGGCGGTGGCGATCCAGGCGGGACGGTTCGTGGCGGTGGGCACGAACGATGATGTGCGTCCCTTCATTGGCGGGCGGACCCGCGCGATCGACGCGCACGGCCGGGCGGTGATTCCAGGGCTGATCGACAGCCATGTGCACGCCACCGGCGTGGCCCGCGCGGAAGCGGACCAGCCGTTCGTCAACCTGTCATCGATTGCGGAGATTCAGGACTGGGTGCGCGCGCAGGCGGCGCGCTGGCCGGCCGGCACGTGGATCTTCAGTCCGCGTGTCTTCCCCACGCGCGTCCGCGAGCGGCGCTTTCCGACGCGTGCGGAACTGGACGTCGCCGCGCCGCGGCATCCGGTGGTCATTGACGGCGCTTACGCGTTGATGGTCAACAGCGCGGCGCTGCGGGCCGCGCAGATCACCGTGGCGACGCCGGATCCGCAGGGCGGCGCGATCGTCAGGGACGCGCGCGGCGAGCCGACGGGTCTGCTGCGGAACGTCGGCGGCCTGCTGTCGCGCTTTCAGCGGCGCGCGCGGGAGGCCCTGCCGCTCGACGGGCTGGCGCGCGTGCACGAGCAGTACGTCCGTGCCGGCATCACCAGCGTCATCGAGCGCGGCGCCAGCGTCGAGGACTATCGGGCGTACGAAACGCTGAAGCGCGAGGGACGCTTGCAGGTGCGGGCGGTCATCACCATCCGCATCCCGCGGCCGCAGGAGGCGCAGGCGACGGAGCGGTTCATCCGGACGCTGCCATTCAAGCCGCGCGCGGGCGACGAGTGGCTGAAGATGGGACCGCTGAAGCTGGTCGTCGACGGCGGCATCCTCGCCGGCACCTCGTTTATGCGGCAGCCGTACGGCCTCACGGCTCGATCGCTGTACGGCGTCGACGATCCCTCGTATCGCGGCTTCCTGACGGTCACGCGCGAACGGATCGCGGCGACCGTCCTGATCGGGCACCAGCGTGGCTATCAGATGGCGGCGCATGTGACCGGCAATGCCGGCGTGGATGCGGTCCTCGATGCCTTCGAAGCCGCGCAGAAGCAGTTCCCATCGCCCGATCGGCGCCACACGCTGATCCACGCGTATTTCGCCGATCCCGACACGGCCATGCGCGCCGCGCGCCTCGGCGTGGCGGTGGACACGCAGCCGGCCTGGTATTACAAGGACGCCGATGCGCTCGCCCCCGCGCTCGGCCTGGATCGCCTGGCATCCTTCATCGGCCTGCGCACGTGGCGGGCGGCGGGCGTGCATACGGCGATCAATACCGATCACATGTTCGGCCTCGAGCCGAATACGGCGCTGAACCCGTTCAATCCGTTTCTGACGCTGGCGGTCGCGGTGACGCGGCGCACGGAGGGCGGGCAGGTGATCGGGCCGGACGAACGCGTCACGCGCGAGCAGGCGCTGCGCATGATGACGATCGAGGCGGCGCGTGTGTCATTCGACGAGACGTCGAAGGGGTCGATCGAAACGGGCAAGCTGGGCGATCTGACGATCCTCTCGGCGGATCTGCTGACCTGCCCGGAGGATCGCATCCAGGCGATCACGCCGGACGTCACTATCATCGGCGGACGCGTCGCGTACGAACGATCGAAGAAACACGAGTGAAGGAGGACCGATGATCCCTGGCATCCGCGCGGCACGCGCGCTCGCCATGAGTGTGCTGGCCATCGTCGCTTGTGCCTGGCTGGTGTGGCCGGCAGGCGCGCAAACGCCTGCCCAGGCGTCCGCGCCCGTGCCGAAGCGATTCATCATCGACGCGCACCAGCACTGGAACCGGGATCCGGACTACGTTGACAAGCTCGTGAAGACCTATCGGCCGAGGAATGCGATGGCCTGCGTGCTGACGCCGATGGAAGGCTTCGAGGTGATCAAGCGCGCGGCGGCGCAGTATCCGGATGTCATCATTCCGTACGGCGAGATCGCGGTCGACGATCCGCGCGTCCTGTCACACATCGACGCATTTGCCGCGGCAGGCTTCAAGGGCATCAAGATGCACAGGCCGAAGTACGACTGGGACAATTTCGGCTACTTTCCCATCTACCAGCGTCTCCAGGAGCACGGTCTCATCGCGCTCTTCCACACCGGCATCGTCATGGGCAACGGCACGGGCGAGCCGGAGCAGTCGTCTCTGGCGCGGATGCGTCCCTCGTTTCTGCATACCATCGCGCGGTCATTCCCCACGCTGGTGATTCAGGGGGCGCACCTCGGCAATCCCTGGTACGAAGAGGCCGCCGAAGTCGCGCGCTGGTCGAAGAATGTGTACTTCGACATCACGGGATCGTCCTTGATCAAGAAGCAGCACAACCTGGCGATCTTCAAGGACTACTTGTGGTGGGAGGGGCCGACCATGCACAGCCCGGCTGATGCGGTGTATGCGTTCGAGAAAATCGTGTTCGGCACCGACGAGGCGCCGGAGGCGATTGACAACATGCTCACGCGGTACGAGGCGATGCTGAATGCGTGCCGCGTCCCCGAAGAATCGCGCCGTCGTATCTACGGCGAGACGATGGCGCGGTTGCTGAAGCTGCCCGCGCGTCCGGCGAAGCCCTGATGGTCCGGCCCATTCGTCATCTGCGTTGGTATATCGGCGGGTTGCTGTTCCTGTCGACCGTCATCAACTACATCGATCGTCAGACGCTGAGCGTGCTCGGTCCGTATCTCAAGGCCGAGTATCAGTGGACCAACAGCGACTTCGCGCTCGTGCTGATTGCCTTTCGCGTGGCGTACGCGATCGGCCAGACGGCGGCGGGCCGCGTCATCGATCGCCTGGGGACGAGCGCCGGCCTCAGCCTGTCGGTGCTGTGGTACTCGGCGGCGGCGATGTTGACGTCGCTGGCCAGCGGCCTGCGCAGCTTTGCCGCCTTTCGGTTCGCGTTGGGACTGGGTGAAGCGGGTAACTGGCCCGGTGCGACGAAGGCGGTGTCCGAATGGTTCCCTCGCCGGGAATCGGGGTGGGCCGTCGCGTTGTTCGACAGCGGCTCTTCGATCGGCGGCGCGCTGGCGCCCTGGCTGGTGCTGACGGCCTATCACCAGTTCGGCGGCTGGCAGCCGGCCTTCCTGCTCACCGGGGTGCTGGGCTTCGGTTGGGTGGTGCTGTTCCGCGCGATCTACCGTCGGCCCGAAGAACATCCGTGGATTTCTGACGAGGAGCGGGCGTACATCCTCGCGCACCGGCCGGCGGTGCGCGAGGACATCGTCGGCGGTGCGCCGCTCTCGTACCGGACGCTGGTGCGGCTGCGGCAGACGTGGGGCTACGTCATCTCCAAGAGCTTTACCGACCCGGTCTGGTTTTTCGTGACGGACTGGTTCGCGATCTATCTCGTGGCGCGCGGCTTTACGCTCGAAGAAAGCCTCGTCGGCTTCTGGGTGCCGTTTCTCGCGGCCGACGTCGGCAACTTCTTCGGCGGCGGCGTGTCCAGTTGGCTGATCGGGCGCGGCTGGTCGGTGGGCACCGCGCGCAAGGCCATCGCGGTGGTCGGCGCGTTCGGCATGATGATGATGGCGGCGACGATCTGGACCGATTCCTTCGCGTTCATCATCGCCTGCTTCGCCATCGCGACGTTCGCCTACGCGGCATTTTCGACGGTGATTCTGAATCTGCCCGCGGACATCTTTCCTTCGGCCTCCGTGGCGTCGGTCAGCGGGCTCGGCGGCACCGCCGCCGGCTTCGGGACGATCGGCGCGATCTACTTCACCGGGTGGGTGGCTGACCGCTACACCTTCGCCCCGATTCTGATCGGCGCCAGCATCGTGCCGCTCGTCGCGCTGGCCGCGTTCCTCCTCCTGATTCGCAATACCGGCGCGACGCGCACCGGCGTCCTGCACGAGATCTGAGACTCAGTCGGTGACAATCTCGCGGCTCGCTTCGTCGTAGCGCGCCCGCCGACCGGTGTGCAGGGCGGTGATCGTCATGCAGAGCGCGACGGAGTGGTCGTAACCGGCGTGGGCGTCGGCGATGGGCCGCTGACGGCTGCGGACGCAGTCCAGCCAGTTGCGGAGGTGCGCCACCACCGTGCCGTCCGCGCCGGGATTGACGGGCGCGACCTCCGCCCGGCTGGCGGGCGCGGCGTTGTCGCGGAGCGTGCGCGGCGCGAGCAGGTTGGGCGATCGTCCGGCCGCCGTCGCGTAGCGGACGTCGAGTCCACCGTCCGGAGTGACACGGCCCTCGTGCGCGTCGAGCGTGCCGCCGTTCGAGTAATATCGCTCACGCGTGCCGGAGGCGTTGCCCATGCGGCTCGAAAAGGTGGCTTGGAACCCCGCCCCGCCAGCCGCGGGCGACGGGTACTCGAAGACCACGGTAATGGTGTCAGGGTTGGTGCGGCCGTCCTGCCACTGGTAGATGCCGCCGCTCGCCACCACGCTGCGCGGCCGGCGGACGTCGGTCACGAAGTGCAGCGCGTCGATGTCGTGCACCATCCATTGATCCGGAATGCCGGACGAATACGGCCAGTACAATCGAAACTCGGCGTACTTCCGGGGATCCCATGCATCCCTGGTGCGCGTCAGGCGGAAGCGCGGCCAATCCGTGTCCTCTTCGCGCAGCGCCTCGATCATCTCCGGACGGCGCCAGCGCCCCGGCTGGTTGATGTTGCGCGCGATCTCCACCAGGGTCACCGGCCCGAAGTCGCCGGACTGGAGATAGGCGCGTATGTCCTGGACCCTCTGGCTGCTGCGGCGCTGCGTGCCGATCTGCACGACGCGTCCGGTGGACGTTGCCGTATCGAGCAGCGCCCGGGCATCGGCCATCATGTTCGCGAGCGGCTTCTCGATATAGGCATCGCAGCCGGCGCGCAGGGCTTCGACGCCGTGCGGCGCATGCTGGAAGTCGGCGGTCGCGATGATGACGGCATCGACGGCGCGGCTGTCGTACAGCTCGTCGTTGTTGCGGAAGAGACGCGGCGCCCTGCCGGCCTTCGCCTGACAGAACGCCCGACCTTCCTCGCGGCGACGGTTCCAGATGTCCGAGATCGCGACCAGCTTGCAGTTCTGTTCCTGCGCGAGGGCGAAGAAGGCCGGCAGGAGCGCATCCTTCGCCCGATCGGAGAAGCCGACCAGCCCGAGGCGCAGGCGATCGTTCGCCCCCACGATCGAGGCATAGCTGGAGGCGCGGGCGGTCACGATCGATCCGGCGATCCCGGCACTCACCCCGGCGACGAAGCGGCGGCGGGAGACAGGTTCAGACATCAGGCATCCTTTCGGAGAAGCACGGACTAGTGTCCCGGGTCAGAAATTGGCTGGCATGTTCCGGGCGGGGCATCCCGCCTGGCGGCGTTGCCTGTCGCTGACAGATTCTCAATATGCTCGCTCCAAGCGCCTTGCAGCCGGGCGCCCCACCCAGAACATCTGCCAGCCAGTTTCTGACCCGGGACACTAGCCGAACTCGGGACCCAGGACCGCGAATTGCTGGTCCGGCTCGCCGAACGGCGGCTGACCGCCGCGTTGCATGCGGATGAATGGCCGCTGTTCGCGGAATCCCATCTCGGCCAGCGCGTGCATCCACGCCGGCGACAGCGTCGGCGCGTCGATGGCGAATTCGCGTCCGGGATGGTGCGACAGACAGGCCGTCACGAGGTGCGTCGCCACCGCCACGTCGGCCGCGACGATCGGACCGAGATGTTCGAAACGGAAGCCGTGGCGGCCGAACATGTAGCCCACGATCGCTCCCTCGCGGCTGGCGATCCAGGCGTAGTGCGGCGCGCCGTCCTGCATCCAGCGCAGCATCTCCGTGCGCGGCGCGCCAAAGATCTGTTCGTCCCACGCCAGCACCCGGACGAGATCGTCGGCCGTCATCGGGCGGACGTCGGCCAGGCACACGGGCACGGGCCGCGCCGGCGCCACCGCCTGCATCCGGCGCAGGCGATATTCCTCGGTGAAGCCGCGTTTCGCGTAAATCTGATGGCCGGCGGGCGTGGCGTCCAGGCGGATGATCGGCACGTCCTGCAGCAGATCCAGCGCGTGGCCGAGCAACACCGTGCCCAGGCCGCGGCCGCGTGCGTCCGGATCGACGAGCACCATGCCGATCCAGGCGAACCGCGCGCCGTAGCGGATGGTCGCCACCGTGCCGATCGTCTGGCCGTCGCGGCTGGCCACGCTCACGCCGCCGGGCGACGCATTCAGGAACCGCTCCCAGTCGCGGGCCACCTGGTCCCAGCGGCTCAGGCGACACAATCGGACGCCGGCACTGATGTCCGCCGTCACCATCGGCCGGACGGTCGTGCCGGCCGGCGCCTCGGGATCGAGTGCCGGTGCTGCAGGATCATCGAGAAACGACACGCGCTCGTCCTCCTTCAGAACTCGAAGCGCAGTCCGAGCTGCATCTGCCGCATCGGACGCGCGGAGGTGATCTGCCCGAACGTGGCCGACCGGGCGTTCGTCGTGGGGTTGCTGAGATTCACGATGTTGAACGCATTGGTGGCATCCAGCCGGAACTGCAGCCGGCGCTGGCCCCCCAGACCGAAGCTGCGCGACAGGCCGATGTCGATGATCTTATAGCCCGGTCCATCGATGAAATTGCGCGGGCTGTTGCCTTCGGTGCCCAGCGCTTCGAAAAAGGCCGCGGTGTTGAACCATTCGGCGATCGCCTCGCCGCGCGGACGATTGGGATCGAGCACAGGATCGGCCCCGGTCAGAGACGCGCGGTCGTTGTTGGTGCCGTCATTGTTGTCATCGCGACCCGCCGTGATGGTGAGCGGCGATCCGCTCGCGAACTTTGCCGTCGTGGAGAGAATCCAGCCGTCAGCCAGCGCGCGCAGCAGCCGGGAGCCGTGCTCCACGCGCGGCGACCAGATGGCCGAGACCTTGGCCACGTGCGTGCGATTGTTGTCCGTGCGCCCGCGTTCGGCCGCGAGATTGTTGATGTTCTGGATGCCGCCGCGCAGGTCATCCTGCAATTGCGCATCTTCGAGGCTCTTCGCGAAGACGTAGCTGCCGCTCGCCTGGAAGGCCCTGCCCATGCGCTTGTCGACCGTGAGCTGCAGGCCGTCGTACTGGTTCGACAGCACGGACTCCTGGATGATGATGCTGCCAAGCTGTCCCGGCAGATACGGCCGCCGCGTGTCGACGCTGCCGGCGCCGGGCACGGGGTAGTTCAGCTCGCGTCCCAGCGGCAGGTTGTGTCCCCGCGCCCCGACGTAGGCGAGCGTCGCGCTCAGATCGCCCGTGATCTGATGCTGGAGGGCGACGTTCGTTTGATAGGTGTACGCCATCTTGAAGTCGAGACTCGGGCCGTTGATGCTCGCCGGAAAGATGAAGCGCGGATTCTCGGGGGTGTACTGATAGGGGAACGGTGACCCGCCGGGCAGGGTCGAGTAGGGCTTCGAGAATGTGCCCGGCGTGTTGAACTGCTGGCGGATCGAGAACGGCTGGCCATCCGCCGTCGCGTTCCACATGTTACCGCTGATCGTCCCGTAGAAGACGCCGAAGCCGCCGCGCAGCGCCGTCCGGCCGTCGCCGAACAGATCCCACGCCACGCCGACGCGCGGCGCGACGTTGTTGCGGTCGGTCGCCGTAATGCCGCGCGGCACGCCCTCGTCACCCGGGAAGAGCATGCCGGGCAGCGCCGTCGGCACCACCGTGGACTGGCGTCCGGGCACGTAGGTCAACTTGCGATTCTGCGGATCGATGAGCGGCGGCTGCAGATCGTAGCGGAAGCCCAGGTTGAGCGTGACCCGCGCGTGCACGCGCACGTCGTCCTGCACGAACAGCCCGAGATACCAGCCCCGGTCACTCTTGCGGATCGGCGCATCCTGGTTGAAGCGGCGCATGGAGCCGATGAGGAAGTCCGCAAACGCATTGCCGGTCCTGGTGCCATCGAAGGTGAATGTGCCGTAGTTGTTCAGCGTGGTGTCGTGCGTGATGTCCTCGAACGAGAACTCGCCGCCGACGCGGACGGCGTGCCGGCCGTGATTGAGGCTGAGCGTGTTGCGCGCCTGCGTGAGATTGCTGCCGGCCACCGGTCCGGCGATCGCGCTCGACAGATCGAAGTAGCCGCTGATGGCCACTTGGGGCAGCGACTTCGCGCCCTGGATCTGGAACGTCGATCCGAGATCCCCGAGCGAGATCTCTGGCGTATTGAGGCGTCCGCCGAAGTTCCGCACGTAGGTCACGCGCGCTTCATTCACCATGCCGGAGCCGAGCGTCCAGGTATGCGAGAGGTTGACGTTCTGCTGATTCCAGTCGAACGCGCGATTCGCCCACGGCAGGTCGCCCCGCAGCACCTCGACGAGCCGGCCTTTGCTGATGAAATAGCTGCCGGTCAGCCGCTGCCGCGTGTTCAACTCGTGATCGATCTTCAGCGTCACTTCGTTGCGGCGCTCGGGCCGTGATTGCTGGACTTCGTACAGATTGTTCGGCAGGTTCGCGAGCGGCACATAGTCCGCGAGGATGCGCGCCGCGGCGGGATCGATCCGCGAGGCGGGGATGATGCCGCCTGCGAAGGGCAGCCCCGTCACGGGATCGCGCGGCTTGACCGCCGACTGCGAGAAATCGCCGGTCCGCTCCAGCGCCGTCGGCATGCGGCCCTCGTTCGCGACGACGGTCGTCGTCTGCCGCAGCGCGTTGTAGCTGCCGAAGAAAAAGGTGCGGCCACGCTGGATCGGGCCGCCGAGGCTGCCGCCGAAGTTATTGCGGTCGAGCGGGTCTTTCCGGATGTTGCTCTCGCCCGCGGTCCAGCGCCCGGCATTGAGCGCTTCGTTTCGGAAGTATTCGAACGCGGAGCCGCGCAACTGGTTCGTCCCCGATTTGGTGACGATGTCGACGACGCCGCCAGCAAACCGGCCGTACTCCGCCGAGTAGTTGTTGGTGACGACGCGGAACTCGCGCACCGCATCCGGGTTGGGGACGACGTTGCCGGTGTTGCGGAGTCCGCTGGCGTTCGCGCCGCCATCGAGATTGTAGTTGACCGAACCCGCGCCCGCGTTGGCGGAGCCATTGATCAGCGTTTCCTGGCCGGGGGAGCCAAAGACATTGGTCGAATCCGAGGCGTCGACGCCGGCCGTGAGATCGAGCAGGGCGTAGAGATCGCGATCGACCAGCGGCAGGTTCAGCACCTCGTTCTGCGTGACCGTGCGGCCGAGCGCCACGTGCGTGGTATCGACGAGCGGCGGATCGGATCGCACTTCCACCACTTCGGTCGCCTGTCCGACGCCGAGCGTGGCATCGACGCGGGCGCGCCGGTTCACCTCGATCGCGATGCCGCTCTGGACGTAGGTCTTGAAGCCTTCGAGCGCCACCTCGACCCGATAGGTGCCCACGGGCAGGAACTCGATAGTGTACTCACCGCGCCCGTCGGCCACCGTGGTGCGCGCGATACTCGTCTCGGTGTTGGTCGCAGTAATCGTCGCGCCAGGGAGCACCGCGCCGGTGGCATCCTTCACGGTGCCGAAGGTCGTGCCAGTCGTCACCTGGGCGCCCGCGTCGCGGGCCGCTCCCGCCCAACACGCGCACGCGACAAGCAGGCAGCGCCACAACAGAGACCTCGTCATCTCCGTCCTCCATCCTTCAACGCGACCCCGGCGTGGACGGTGGTCCGTGCCGGCTCGATCCAGACTCGTGAATGGCTTCGGCGGCCAGATATCGCACGCGGCAGGGATGGTGTCAATGGAAAATTCTGTTGAATAGACCAGATTCTAGTGTTCAGAACATGAAGGCAGGTTGAGCCTCCGCCGGACGAGTGGCGCCGGCGTTCGCGCCGTCCTGTCGCATGCGGCGGTGCCGCACTCGTCACGCGGTGCGAGAGACAGCGGCGCGACCGCCGGCCTCGCCAGGGGGCTGCGCTGGAGTGGCCGGGCGCGGCGGTCAGCGCAACTCGTGGAGCAGACGATCTTCGTGGACGTAACCGGCTTCGGCGAGCGTGGCCGACAGGCGGGTGCAGGCGTCCTTGAGGCGGGTGACGATCTGACGGCCGACCGGGGCGGAGTAGCGGGCCTTGGGAATGCCGATGCTGATGCAGCCGCAGATCATGCCTTCGGCGTCGAAGATCGGCGCGGCCAGGAAGAGCGCGCCGATGATCGTTTCTTCGTTGTTCACGGCGATCCCGCGCCGCGCGACATCGGTCCAGTCCTTCTCGACATCCGCACGCCGGGTCCGCGTGCGTGGCGTCAGTTCCTTCAGCTCGATGCGCGCGAGCAGCGCGGCGCGCGCGTGCGCCGGCAGGTGCGCGGCCAGCACCTTGCCCGCCGCGGTGGCGTGATGATAGACGCCGGCGCCCAGCGGGCCGACCAGACGGAGATCGCGGCGCCGCGTTTCGCAGACCTCGACAAAGATGCCGCGTCCGCCGCGCAACACGGCGAGATACGCGCTCTCATCGAAGGCGTCGACCAGTTCGCGGAGGTGCGCGCGCGCGGGCGGCAGCAGCTCGATACCGTCCTTCAGGCCGCGCGCGAGCAGCAGGCACTTGATGCCGAGGCGGTACGGTCCGCCGGTCAGCGGCTGCTCGACATATCCATGTGACTTGAGGCTGCCGAGCGTACGATGGATCGAACTCTTGATGTAGCCGGTGCGGGTGGCGAGTTCCTGCAGCGTCAACCCCTCGGGCCGATCGCGCAGCGCTTCGAGCACGCGCACCACCTTGTCGACCAGCTCGATGTTGTAGCCGTGCGGCTTCTGGTTCTGTACGATGGAACGCATTTGACGGAACAGAATATCATGAACCCGCGATCGCTCGTGATCGCCCTGGAAGGAGTGGCGATGTCTGGCACCCGACGACAGTTCCTGCATGGCCTCGGCGCGATGGCGGCTGCCGCCGGGCTGCCGGCGCCCGCGCGGGCGATCGAGCCCGTAAAACGGACCGGCTCGGCGCCGATGCGGCTGAGCCTCGCCGCCTATTCATTCCGGCGCCATCTCGTCGACCGTCGCCGGCCGACAGGGTTGACGTCCGCCGATCCGATGACGCTCGACGGGTTCATCGACCTGTGCGCAGAGTATGGGCTCTCGGGAACGGAACTGACCGCCTACTATCTTCCCGACCCGATTCCGCCCGGCTACCTGCCGCGTCTCCGCAAGCGGGCCTTTCTCCAGGGCCTCACGGTGTCCGGCAGCGCGATCGGGAACACCTTCACGCTGCCGCCCGGTCCGGCGCGCGACCGCGAGATCACGCAGGTCAAGGCGTGGATCGACCGCGCCGCCGAGATGGGCGCGCCGGTGATCCGCATCTTCGCCGGCGACCTCCAGCCTGGCACCAGCGAGGCCGACGCCCGCCGGTGGACGATCGAGGCGATCGAGGAGTGCTGCCGGCACGCGGGCGAGCGGGGCGTTCTGCTCGCGCTCGAGAATCACGGCGGCATCGTGTCCACGATCGAGCAGATGCTGGCGATCGTGCGCGCCGTGAAGTCGGAGTGGTTCGGCGTGAACTGGGACAGCGGCAATTTCAAGAGCCGGGATCCGTATGTCGACCTGGCGGCGCTGGCCCCGTACGCGGTCACCGCGCAGA